>Ga0210401_10003071_pt1 | contig 17998 bp, 20 predicted proteins | sample IncBWH32MmetaG_FD_150866 | JGI IMG/M metagenome (GOLD analysis project Ga0210401, IMG submission 150866) | Forest soil microbial communities from Barre Woods Harvard Forest LTER site, Petersham, Massachusetts, United States - Inc-BW-H-32-M | ecosystem: Environmental > Terrestrial > Soil >... | reverse complement strand
GACTTCTCGGCGGCGGACGGGCACGTGCACATAGCCGCCACAGATGGAGATGTAGAAGGGGTCGTTCTCCAGCGCAGCAACCGCACTCGCAACTGCCGGATCAATTCTCAGCACGTGCTTGCTCGTTTTGAGTACCTCAGGGGCCAAAGGCCTCATTGTGCCGAGGCAGTTATCGCAGCGCTGAAGCGCTGCGCTACCCAAAACCGGAGTTTTTCGGCCGCTGCGCTACCCAAAGCCAGAGTTTTTGGCGGTCGACAATTATCGCAGCGCTGAAGCGCTGCGCCACCCAAAACCGGAGTTCTTCGGCAGTCTGCGCCATCCAAAACGAGAGTTCTTCCGCAGCCGCGAAAAGCAGTGCGCTTTCCTGGCGGGATTCCTCACTTGGCTCACCGACAAACGGTCCCCGCACGGGCGGGACGCCCGCGCCTACATCGCACCAGCTAGATTGTCGCTAGCGCATGATCGAGATCATCAATGATGTCTTCGACGTTCTCGATTCCTACGGAGATGCGGACCATGCCATCGGTAATTCCGATCTCCCGTCTGCCCTTCTTGCCCAGAGCGGCGTGGGTCATGGTAGCGGGATGGGAGATGAGAGTCTCTACTCCGCCGAGCGATTCGGCCAAGGAGCATACTCGCACTTTCTTTAGCAGCTTCTTGGCATTCGAAAGCGATCCGGTTTCGAAGGTGATCATGGAGCCGAAGCCACTCATCTGCTTCTGCGCCAGTTCGTATTGGGGATGCTCTGGCAGTCCGGGATAAAACACTTTTCTCACTTTCTTATGGCGCGCCAGGAATTCTGCTACAAACCTTCCGTTGCGATCGTGCCGCTCCATGCGCACGGCAAGCGTCTTGACACCGCGCAGGATCAGCCAGCATTCGAAAGGCGAAAGAATTGCACCGGCGGCTTTTTGCACGAAGGCCAGCGTCTCCGCTTGCTCCGGCTTGGTACAGACCACGACGCCGCCGAGCCCATCGCTATGGCCGTTGAGGAACTTTGTGGTGGAGTGCACAACCATGTCGGCGCCCAGCGCGATCGGCTGCTGGAAATATGGCGACATGAAGGTATTGTCGACTACCAGTGCCACTTTTTTGCGATGACAAACCTGGCTGATGGCCTCAAGGTCGCTGAGTGCCATGAGGGGATTGGTGGGCGTCTCCACGTAGACCACTCGGGTGTTCTTGCGGATGGCGCGTTCCACATTTTTTACTTCAGAGGTATCGACGTAGGTGAATTCGATGCCGTAACCGGCGAGCACTTGATTGAAGAGGCGCGGAACTCCGCCATAAAGGTCGTTGCCGCACACGACGTGGTCGCCGGACTTGAACATGGTGCAAATAGCGTTGATGGCAGCCATGCCGCTGGCGAAGGTGCGGGCGGCGATTCCACCTTCGAGCGCGGCGAGGTTCTCCTCCAACCGAGTGCGGGTGGGATTGGAAACGCGGGCGTACTCGTATCCTTTATTCTTGCCCAGTTCCTGCTGGACGTAAGTGGACGTCGGATGGATGGGGGCAGAGACCGCGCCGGTTTCGACGTCGGGCTCCTGGCCGGCATGGATGGCGCGAGTGGCGAAACCGGGTTGTTTGTTTTTGGGCATGGTTGATGAGAAGGTGTCGGGTCTCAGGTCTCGGGTCTCAACTCCTAGTTCTCGGTTCTCAGTTCTGAGTTCTCGGCGCGCGCCATCAAATCCCACCCTCAAAGATTTTCTTCGAGAGATAGCGTTCGGCGGAATCCGGAATCATGGTCGCGACCCGCTTGCCGGGACCCAACCCTCGCGCCACTTTCAAAGCCGCAAAGACGTTGGCTCCGCCACTCGAGCCCGACAGCACGCCTTCGCGAGCCGCCAGTTCTTTCACCATGGCAAAGGCGTCGATATCGGTGACCATCACAATTTCATCGCAGACGGAACTATCAAAGTTTGGGGGCACGAAGCTTGATCCGATGCCTTCCACTTTGTGAGGACCGGGCTTGCCGCCGCCAAGGACCGAACCCTGGGTCTCTACGGCAATGGTCAACACCCGTGGGAGACGCTCTTTCACAAAGCGCGACACACCGGTGAAAGTGCCGGAAGTACCGACGCCGATTACCAGAGCGTCGATCCGTCCTTCCATTTGCTCGAAAATCTCCGGGGCTGTGGTGTGGTAGTGAAACTCAGGGTTGGAAGGATTTTCGAACTGGGCGGCCATGAAGGCTTTGGGATCGCGAGCGGCGAGTTCTTTGGCGCGGGTTATTGCTCCCTGGATGCCCTCGGCGTCTGGAGTACGTGTGACCTCGGCGCCGAGGGCCCGCATGAGCATGACTTTTTCCTCAGAAAAACGTTCGGGAACGAACAGCGCCACTTTATATCCGCTATTCACCCCAATTAGCGCGAGCCCGATGCCGGTATTTCCCGCAGTTGCTTCGACGATAGTGCCACCGGGTTTGAGCAGGCCTTGCTCTTCGGCACGCCGAATAATGCCGACCGCTGCTCGGTCTTTCACACTTCCACCGGGATTCAAGTACTCCAGCTTGGCGTAGATCTCCGCAGAATCCGGAGGCACCAGCTTTTTCAATTGAAGGAGCGGAGTTTCGCCGACCAGTTGAGTAATGTCGTCGGCGACGCGCAGGCGCGTGCCCTCGATTGTCTTGGTTCGCACATTACAGGGTACGGAAGCGAGGCGGAGGCGTCAATCGAGCTTTCAGGAAATCGCAGCCGCCGTACTACGCACCGGGATCCTAAGCTGCTACTTCACGAGCACTGTTTAATCATCGGTGTCGCACCGGGCTTCTGATCGGATTTTCTCGCCGAGCAGAGTTGCGACAGAATTGAGATCCTTGGCGAGGGCCAGCCGCCAACGTCCAACGGAATGCTGCGCCAGTTCTTCCATGGTTTGTTCGAAGGCTTGCATGGCCTCTGCTACTTTGACCTTTAGTGATTCGGAAATGGAGACTTCAATTTCTTTTTGGATCTTGTTTAAGCGGCCGCGCGCTTCACCGACTTGATTTGCAAGCTCATTAGCTCCACTTGCTTTGAGTTCTTTGAGGACCACACCGGCTGCGGTCTGGAGGTCGGTGTGTGCCGCGGAGATGATTTCGCGCGCGACCTGTTCCAGGTGATCGTCAAGGTTGGACTCGAGCCGGCGCACGGATTGGTCCAGATTCCCGGTGCGGCTGTCCAGATCCGCGAGTTGCGCCTCCAGGCGTACCGACTTCGACTCTACTGCCGCCTGGACTTGGTCCATTTCCTTGCGGTACGCCTCGTGCTCCTCTCGCAAACGCAGCTGCAGGGCTTGCAGGTTTTCCTCGCTGCGCCGGTCGAGGCGGCTTCCCGCATCCAAAGCCTGCTGCTGAAATTTCTCTAGCCCAACGCGGAGCTGTTGCCGCACTGTGTCGCTCATATCCAGCGAGATAGCCTGCGCTCGCTGTTCGACCGCTTGCAGGTCTTGCAGGGCACGCTGCCGAAACTCCTCCTGGGCGGTATTTATTTTTTCGTCGATGGTTGCTTTCGCTGCACCGAGCACCTGGGCGGATTGCTCGCGGGTTTGTTGCAAAGCTTGTGTTTCCAGGTCACGCTTCAGGCGGACCCACAACTGCTCTTCGAGCTCGGGGGGAATCTGTGACAGCGACACTTCAAATTTGCTGCGCTTTGATTCTCCTCGGGTCAGTTTTTCTCTGATGTCCGCTACTTCCGTGTTCAATGGCTTCACGAGTTCGGCGAGGATGGTTTTCAAATGGTCGTCCGAGAGTTGCTTCTCAATTTTGTCGAATACAACTTTCAGGGTGGGCGCGTCCGGACTTAGCGGCTGATGTAGGGCCTCGGGATTCACCATCGACAGCTTTCGAGACGAACGCGCTGTAGTGGACGCGGTCATCTCCAACTGTCCTAACCATTGTTCCGGACACGGTTTTATTCCCCAGAAGTTTTCCGGACGGTCCAGCTTCACCCCCAGCTTCCAGCCCGGTTGATGAGATCCCAGCGGCTGGCAGGCGACGACGTGGGCCATGGTTTCGCGGCCTTCTTCGCTTTGAAAGCGCACTGGAACGCCGGCTTCGAGTTTCACCGGCGAACGCAAGGCACAACCATGGGCGTTGACGACCAAGGTCTCGCAGATTCCAGAGAAACGGGCGCTCGGCTCCAAGCTGGTGACGCGGATTGGGAGGGTGATCGGTACCCTCGAGCTGCGCCGTGGTGTGTCGGGTACATTTGCACTATGCATGGTTATCCTCTTGTTCCGAAGAGTGCGCGCTATTCCCGATTTGGGACGGGTTATAGCTGCAGTAAAGGTAACGCCAATTCCGCCGGTTGGGCCTCACCCAAGAGTGTCTTTCGGTGTGTTCGATTGGGCACTGCCCGTTGGTAATTTGCTGCGTGGCTCAATTGTGGTGTGTGGCGTAAGGGTCTTTTAGTGCGCGGGCAAGCGAAATTCGACACTATTATTGCGGCTTGCCATTCTTACTTGATTGCGGCAATGACCGGGTAATGAGACTACGTACTGGCCATCAGGCCGCCCCGAATGGACTAAGGAGTAAGCCCGATTGGGGATTTTTTGGTATAGCTTGAGACCTACCTTAGGTTCGGAGCTATGGAGCACAAAACTGGCATGACCGCACCATTCATAAAGCGTCTCTTGCAGAAATGTTGCCCGCATCGATTTTCCTGGCCGCACGCCGGCGCCTACGGCCAGGACTATCAGATTTGCCTCATCTGTGGAGTTGCCTACGAGTACGACTGCACAACCATGAGCCAAACTGGCCGATTGGCAGTAATGGACGCGCGAGACGAGCTCTTACGTGAGAAACGACCCTCACGGCTGGTCGAGTGAGAAGGTTTAGTTCCCGCCGCCGATGGATTGTTCCTGGCCGGCGTAGTAACCGCTGCGCGTCCTCACGGTCAGTTTGCCGTAGCCCTTGGCGTGCGCGTCCACACGAATGGTGCGATAGCCACCGGCGGTTCTCGGGCTAGTGGGTTTGTAACCGATGGTGTATTGGCTGCGAATGTCGTGAGCCACGGTGCGGCTGATTTCATCGACCTCACCCAGCGTGCGGGGCAGGAAGGCGATTCCTCCGGTGCGCTCGGCGAGCATTTTCAGAGCGCGGCGGGCCCGCCTTTCTCTCTCTTCTCCCAGCAGTCCGATGGCATAGATGGTAGGGCCATTCTCTTGGGATAGCCGCCGTACCGTGTCTTCAAGAGTTTCACGGCTTTCGTTGTCTTCTCCATCGGTAACTACGAGGATGACCTTCTTCTGCAATTTGGCGTTCTTTTTCAGGTAGTCGTCCCAGGAAGCGACAAGCGCGTCGTAGAGGGCAGTTCCTCCCCGGGCTTCGACCTTCTCCAGGGCTTCCTGCAACTTCTTTATATCGGAGGTAAAGTCCTGATCCAGGTAGTACTCGTCGTTGAAATTGACGATAAAGACCTGGTCCTGGGGATTGCTGGCGCGGACCAAGTTTAGAGCTGCCTTGTTAACTCGTTCGCGCTTCTCCCGCATGGAGCCGGAGTTGTCGATCACGATGCCCAAAGCGACTGGAATATCCTCGTGCCGGAATGATGTGATGGTCTGCGGCTTACCGTCCTCGAATACGGTGAATGCGCTTTTATCGAGGTTTGTCACAAGGTGCTGCTTGTCGTCGACCACGGTGGCGTGCAACAAGACTTCCTGCACTTGAGCGTGGAAAACAAAGCCGCCAGCTTCAGGCGCGGGTGGTTGTTGCTCTTGCGCAGGCGCTTGCCCCTGCGCAGGCGCGGGCGGCTGTCCCGGCGGATTGTTGGAAGGCTTTGCAGTGGGTGCGGATTGCGCAGGAGCCGCAGGTGGGGGATTCTGCGGAGCAGAATCCTGGGCTGGAGTTGTTAGGCTTGAAAAAAGCAAAACCACTAGCAGGGCGGGAACCCAACTACTGCGTAGGTGCATAGTATCCCGTTTTGGCATACACACGGAGTGGCGGCAGTCCCTTGGGGGGAATTAGCTTCACTTTTATTTTACGCCACTTCCCATCATGCGTCGGGTTCTTTGGACGGTATCCGAGCAGGTATTGGTTACGTAGCTCAATCCCTATTTTTGTGGCCACGTCACCCAGGTCGTTGGGGTTATCGATGGTAAAGGCGCGGCCGCCGGTGAGTTCCGTAACGTCTGTCAACAGGGCCGGTCCCATTTGCTCTTCTGGGGTGGGCATGTAACGATCATAAATTCCAATGGCGTAGATCAGTACGTCGGCCTCTTTCACCAGAGACTTGATTTCGCCCTCGGTGTAGCGGCTGTGATTGTCGCCGCCATCGGAGATGATGAGCAGCGACTTTTTGGGATACTTGGCTTGCCTCATCTTGCTGACGCCCAAATAGATGGCATCGAGCAGGGCAGTACGGCCCTTGGGAACGGTGTAGATCAGCTTGCCCTGGATGTCTTCGACCGACTGGGTGAAATCGGAAATCTCTTCCGGCTTGTCGGCGAAGGTGATCATGAAGAACTCGTCCTGGGGATTCGCCGTCTTGAAGAACTCGACTACGGCTTCCCGCGCCCGCTCAATCTTGCTGCTCATGCTGCCGCTCATGTCAAAGATGACGCCCAGTGAGACCGGGGCATCTTCGCTGGAAAAATGCTTGATCTCCTGCTGGTCCTTGCCTTCGAAGACGCTGAAGTTGTCTTTATCCAGGCCGGTCACCAGGCGGTTCATGGGATCGGTGATAGTGACAGGGACCAGAACCAGATCCACATCCACCTTATAGGGCTTGGTGTGGGTCCTGAACGCAGGATCGAGGATTTCATTGGCTTTAGGTGGCGATGGAGGTTCGATCCTGGGAGCGACGTGAACTTCATCCGCCGGGCTCTGCGCCCAGGCTGCCGGTACGGCATAGAAACTCGCCGCGATCATTATTAGAAAGGCTGAAAGCGCGATGCTATTGGGCACGAGCAATCTACAGCGGTTCCAGGGATGGGCCGGGTGGAGGGTCGGGGCTTGGGTCAGGCAACCAAGTGACCCGCGCCCTTGAAGGCGGGCCATAATTACCTCATTGAGGGAGATGCTATCACAGCTTTTCAACCAGAATGTCACACTTTTTATTCCCCGCCTCACCTGAGATGAGGTGTGGTGGGCAAAGGTTACCAATTCGCCGTCCGACTGGGTTCGACCTCCAAGCCATCGATTGTTCTTGTACAATTTCAAGTCTCTCCCGGATATGGCACAGATTGCACCCTTCCGCGCGCTGCGATATGACCCCAGTCGGGTTCGGCTATCTCAGGTTGTGACCCAGCCTTACGACAAGATCACGCCGGAGATGCAAGAGCACTACTACGCGGCCAGTTCTCACAACCTGGTGCGCATCATCCTGGGCAAACAGCAACCCACCGACCGTGTCGGTGAAACTAGGTACACTCGTGCAGCGGAATTCTTTCGGGACTGGCGCCGTCAGGGTATCTTCCTACAAGACAGTGAGCCCGGGCTGTACGTTTATGCGCAACGTTTTACGGCTCCTGGAGGAAAAACCGAGCTGGAGCGCCGTGGCTTCATCGCCCTGGGGCGGGTGGAGGACTACTCAGCTGGTATCGTTTTCCGCCACGAGCAGACCCTAGCGAAACCCAAGGCCGACCGTTTGGAACTATTACGGGCGACACGCGCCCACTTCGGGCAACTTTTCATGTTGTACAGCGATCCGGCCGGGGAAATCGACGGCCTTCTGACTTCAGGCAGGGATGCCGACGTGGAAGTCCGCGATGAGTATGGCGTGCAGCATCGGGTATGGAGGATGGCCGATCCCGGCTTGATCGACCTGATCCGGGGCAAGATGCGCGATAAGAAACTGGTGATCGCTGATGGCCACCATCGGTACGAGACCGCTCTTGCCTATCGCAAGGAGCGGAGGGCCATGGGGGCATCCGCTGTAGCCGGCGGAATTCCGCGGGAGCATTCCTCAGAAGAGGCGCTGGATCGCAAAGGCGGGGCGGAAGATGCACCCTATGACCTGGCGATGATGACCTTCATTCCGATGGAGAGTCCGGGGCTGGTCATTCTGCCGACGCATCGCGTGGTTCACGGTTTGTCTTCTTTTTCCGCAGATAACTTCCGGGCGAAGGCGGGCACGTACTTCAGCGTGGAAGAAGTCGATTCCTCCATCGATGCGGTTCGCGCGAGCGCCATTCTGCGGGAGAGTGGGCGTTCCGGTACGTCGCTGCTGGCGGTCACAGCCGAGCGCATTTTTTTGCTCGACCGGCCAAAACCGATTTCATACAACCTTCTGGCTGAGTTCTCGCTGCGCCAGCAATCACTTGACGTAGTTCAGTTGCATAAAATTCTTCTGGAGGGCGTTCTGGGAATTTCCCAGGAAGCGATCCACGACCAGCAGCATGTCCGCTACATCCGCGATACGGACGAGGCACTCAATCAAACGCGAGGCGGAGAGGCGCAGGTGGCGTTTCTGACCAATCCGGTACGCATGCAGGAGGTGCGAGAGATTGCATTGGCGGGTGAAGTTCTGCCGCAAAAATCCACAGATTTCTATCCCAAACTGCTGAGCGGTTTGACGATTTATGCGCTGGAGTAGCCGTCCCTATAGCGCCGGCGGTTTCTTTTTCTTGGTATTGTTCGGCATCTTCACGTTCATCTTTCTGTCGTTCCTTTATCTGGAATCCGCGGAGGAGAAGAAGATTTCCATCTACTCCAGCGTGGCCAATTACACGCTTTCCGTTACCGAGCGCAACGGGCAGGACTACGTTGGATTGTTCGAGATTCTGGAACCGCTGGGAACGGCGAACATCAAGACAGATGGGCTGCACTGGAAGCTGCGCTATAAAACTGTAGCGGCTGAGTTCACGGCTGGCGAATCGCGGGCCCGCGTTCAGGGGCGGAATCTTGATCTGCCTGCGAGCTTTCTGCTGGACAACGGTCGGGGTCTGGTGCCACTGGCGTGTCTGAGCACTCTTTTGCCGCGATTCTTGGCCACCCCAGTTGCGTTTCATGAAACGTCCCGCAGGTTGTTCATCGGTAACGTGGCCGTGCACTTCACGGCGCAAATCAATAAAACAAATCCTCCCACGCTGGTGATGAACTTCAGTTCTCCAGTGAACCCGATGATTGCCACCGAGCCGGGAAAACTGCGCATGGTGTTCAGGCAGGAACCACTGGTGCCGCCGGGGTCGCGGACGCTGACTTTCGACAGCGCTGTGATGCCGTCCGCGAGTTTTGACGAAAGCAACGGCGCGGCCGAGATCGCGGTCACAGGAAGCGCGCCACTGTTGGCCAGCTTCAGCAACGACGGCCGGACCATCACAATTGCGCCCGCTCCAAACCAGGCCCAGGCTCCAGTTCGGACGTCAAACCCGCCAAGCACCCCGGCAGCCAGCCCGCCTCCAGCCCAGTCCGCAAGCACTGCGCCAGCAGCCGCGGTTGAGCGTCCAGTGCCGTATTTCGCGGTAGTGGACGCCAGCCACGGAGGCGAGGAGCGCGGTGCTGCTCTCACCGATCAACTGGCGGAAAAAGACGTCACCCTGGCATTAGCCCGCCGGCTGCGTCAGGAACTAGATGCAAAGGGTCTCAATACGCTGGTGCTACGAGATGGCGATCTCACGCTCAGCCTCGACCAACGTGCCAGCCTGACGAATAGCGTGCATCCCAAGATCTATATCAGTGTGCACGCCGCGTCGCTCGGTACCGGAGTGCGCCTCTACACTGCGCTGCTTCCGCAAGGCGGCGGCGATCGCGGACCTTTTCTCGATTGGGACACAGCCCAGGCCGGATTCCGTTTTGCCAGCCAGAGCGCCGAGGCCAGCCTCTCCGCTGAGTTCGGGAACCGACAAGTGCCCGTCCGTACGCTGATTGCGCCTTTGCGCCCGTTGAACAACATCGCCGCGCCTGCGGTTGCTATTGAGATCGCGCCCCCTGCCGGCGGAATCAGCCAACTAGACTCGGCTGCATATCAGCAGCTGGTTGCGGAGGCGGTTGCTGCCGGAGTTGCCGCAGCGCGTGACAAACTGGGAGCCGTGCGATGATTCCACGGCATTTGCTGATCGGGGTGGCCGCGATGTTTGCAGTTGTATTAGGAATGAGTGTGTATGTGTGGCGGATGCGCGGCCGAGTGGAGCAGGTGGAGGCTCCTGTGGTTGATACTCGCACAGTAGCCCCGCCCGTCTCGGGACCGAGCGAGCAGGTGACTTTGTATGTCGCCTACGACGAGCCCGGTGTCCTTCGCGCCCAGACAGCTCGCATCGCTCTGCCGTCCGGGCGTCAGGAGCGTGCGCAGGAATTGCTGCGGGCGCTGCTGGGCATGTATCTCGACAAGTCCTCCTCCCACCAGCTCGGCCCAGGCGCAGAAATCCGAGACGTCTACCTGGTTGATCCTGGGCTGGCGGTGATTGACGCGAATGCTGCCTTCGCCGACACTCATCGTTCGGGTGTGCTGGTCGAAGAGCTTACGGTAGCTTCGCTGGTGCAGACGCTCGCCGTCAACATTCCCGGGATTACGCGGGTGAAAATTCTGGTGGACGGTAAGCAACGCGAGGCGCTCGCCGGTCACGCAGACCTAACAGGGTTCTACGATGTATCCGCGGTCAATGAGCTGGCGTCGCAAATGCGATAGGAGTCTTGTCATCCCAGTGAGACCAGGATCTACATTTCTGAACTACAGATTCTTCGCTTCGCTCGCAATGACAAATCAGGACGCCTCCGTCTAAATTTCCACTAACACTCACAACCCGAGATTCCATACAAAAAGGAAAGGCAATGGCTAAGACAATGAAAGTCGCACAAGTGCCGAAGCCGGGCGCGGACTTTGAAATCGTAGAGCGTGAAATTCCCACACCTCCTGCCCAGCACGTGAGGATTCGCGTGCACGCCTGCGGCATATGCTATGCCGAGCACTACGTCAAGGACGGCTTTTGGCCGGGCGTCCAATACCCACGGGTGCCGGGTCACGAGGTAGCAGGCGTAATCGATGAGGTCGGCGCGGGCGTGACCAATTGGAGGGTTGGGCAGCGCGTGGGCGTAGGCTGGCACGGCGGACACGATGGAACGTGTCTGGCATGCCGGCGCGGGGATTTTGTCAATTGCCCCAACCTGAAGGTAACTGGAATCAGTTTCGACGGCGGATATGGCGAGTACATGGTGGCTTCAGTGAACGCGCTGGCATCGATGCCGGAGAGCCTCGATCCTGCCGAGGCTGCGCCGCTGCTGTGCGCAGGGATTACTACCTACAATTCGTTGCGACACACCGGCGCTCTTCCCGGCGATGTGGTCGCCATTCAAGGAATTGGAGGGCTGGGGCATCTTGGGATCCAGTTTGCGAACAAGTTTGGATACAAGGTAGTGGCGGTGGGGCGTGGGTCCGAAAACGCTACACTGGCCAAGAAGCTGGGCGCGAGCGCATACATCGACAGCTCCGCCACCAACCCCGTCGACGAACTGCAGAAGTTCGGGGGAGCGAGCGTGATCCTGGCCACCGCTCCGAGCGCGAAAGCCATGTCGTCGTTGTTCGATGGACTGGCGGCGAACGGAAAGATGGTAGTGGTGGGAGCAGACATCGGGCCGATCGAGGTTTCCCCGAACCAGTTGCTTCGAGGCAAGAAGAGCATTCAGGGTTGGGCCGCGGGGATTCCTACGGACAGCGAAGACACGTTGCGCTTCGCGGAGTTGACGGGCGTGCGGCCGATGATTGAAAGGTTTCCACTGGAGAAAGTGAATGAAGGGTATGCGCGCATGATCAGCGGGAAAGCGCAGTTTCGTGTGGTATTGACCATGTAAGTTGGAAGGCCTGAGTTCAGAGGCGCGCGGAAGAGCTTCGAACGGTTGGTCTTGTTACAATCGGAGCTAATGTTTTATCGCTCCGATAATCGAGCTTCCGACCAGATGCGCCCGGTCAACATCCTGCCCAATTTCATCAGCACGGCGGAAGGCTCAGCTCTGATCGAGGTCGGCAACACGCGGGTGATTTGCACCGCGTCGATCGAAGAGATTGTTCCGCAATTCATGCGCAATAGCGGCAAGGGCTGGATTTCCAGCGAGTACGCCATGCTGCCGCGCTCCACTCTGACCCGCACCCCGCGCGAAGTGAATAAAGGCCGGCCCAGCGGGCGCACGCATGAGATCCAGCGGCTGATCGGACGCTCTCTACGCGCCGTCACTGATCTCGAACGACTGGGCGAGCGCACCATCTGGATTGATTGCGACGTCATTCAGGCAGATGGAGGCACGCGCACTGCATCCATTACCGGCGCTTTTGTCGCTCTCGGTTTGGCGCTGGAAAAATTGGTGGAGGCGGGGACGCTGACGTCGGTTCCACTGCGTGACTTTGTCGCGGCCGTGAGCGTAGGGATGGTGGATGGCGAAATCCTGGTCGATCTCTGCTACGAAGAAGATTCCCGCGCCGATGTAGACATGAATTTCGTCATGACGGCAGGATACAAGTTCGTCGAAGTGCAAGCCACGGCGGAGCATCAGGTGTTCGACGAGCCGCAGCTCAACAAGATGATCTCGTTAGCCCGCCAGGGAGTGCAGTCGCTGATCTCCAAGCAGCAGGCGATCCTGGGGATGCTGACACTGAGGCAGTAATTAAGAGGGAAGCGGCCACGGATCTCCGCAGAATTTACACTGATAAGATCCGGACAGGCGACGGGTGCCCCAGTTCTCGTCGTTTTTGCGAGACCTGGGAATATCCGAACCTTGTCACGTGTTCGGCCATCACAGACGCTTTTCTCTTGCGTTCTTAGTCTCTAGCTCATGCCTGAAGCGCTGCACCGCCTTTATGGCGCGGGTGATCTGCACTTTCTCACGTTCAGTTGCTATCGCCGCCAGCCGTGGCTGGATAACGAAACTCGCCGAGACCTATTGCTCGACATTTTGGAGCGAGTCCGGCGGCGTTATAGTTTGGTCGTTGTGGGTTACGTAGTCGTGCCGCAGCACGTCCACCTCTTGCTCAGCGCACCGCAGCGGGCGACGCTGTCTACCGTCGTGCAGGCCGCCCCGTCGGGGAATTTAGTCTTCGTTTAACGGATCGAGTTTGTGCTTGACGACATTCTTACGAACGCAGTACGATTGCGTCACGTTAGTTTAGTGTTTTGCTATCGAAAAAGAGTTGCGATGAGCCCTCGGACCAACAAAGCTGCGATGAACTTCAAGACCATGGCGCAGTCGGATGTTCCCCAAGGTCGAAATGGAAAGCACAAAGAGGTGGTTACGCAGATTCTCTCGGACCTCGATCAGGTACCCGTAGGGGTTGCGCTCAAAGTGCCATTGGCAGGACTAACCGAGGGCAAGGAAAACGTGCGGTCGGCGCTTAATCGCGCCATTCACAAAGGCGGGAGGCATGTGTCAACTGCTACCGACGCCACTTTCTTATACGTATGGAATGAGAGCAAGTAGGTTTGCGTGCAAGGTATGTGGGCAGGAGATTTTCAAAAAATGACAACTTCAGAGTTTTCACGGTCTGATAGCTCACCGAGTCTACGTTATTCCGAATGGTCGCTTAAATACCGGGAAGTACGGCTCGAAGCTGACCCCAAAAAACTGGCTCAGCGCGTAACGGAGGCAGAGACGGCGATCTTCGGGCGTCTCCAGCAATTGAGCCGCACTCAAGACGGGCACGCCGAGCGACAGGCAATCGAGGATGCGATCCGGGCATTGAGGGTTATCAAACGGGACAGGCTTAATTTTCCCGATTGGGAATCACCGATGAGTGGCTGCTAGCAAATCTTCGGCCCGATTGACCAGGGTTTTCAGGCCCACCGCTTTGGAAACCACTGCACTGACCCCGACAGAAAACGCTTCGCGCTGCAATGTTCTGTTGTCGTGAAGTGTGGACAGAATGATCGGCACGGTGGGCAGCATGCGCCTGAGCACCGGGGCAGGTGGCCCACTCTTTCTCGCACTCTGCGAAAGGGTGGGTAAGGGAATCATTGACTACTCATCGAGGTCTCTGGGAACGAGTGAACAACCCCAGCCTTCGCAAAAAGCGCGAAAGGCTGGGCCACCCGCGGCGGTAAGCGTCTTCATTGTGATTTTTGTTGTGCGATCCATTTGTCGGTGCGGGCCTCCAGGAGATCGAGGGGAAGCGTGCCGCCGTCGAGCATCTCGTCGTGGAATTTGCGGATGTCAAACCTGGGTCCCAACTCTTTTTTTGCGCGTTCGCGGAGTTCACGGATCTTGAGCTGGCCGAGCTTGTAACTCAGGGCCTGTGCAGGCCATGCGATGTAGCGGTCGGTCTCGGACTGGGTGGTAGGTTCGTCGACGGCGCCGGACTTGCGCATGAAGTCCACTACTTGATCGCGGGTCCATCCCTTCGAGTGGATTCCGGTGTCGACGACCAAACGCACGGCGCGGAACAGTTCGGAGCGCAGGCGGCCGTAGTCCGAGACCGGGTCCTGGTAGAAGCCGACCTCTTTGCCGAGTTCCTCTGCATAAAGGGCCCAGCCCTCGATGTAGGCGTTGAAGCCGAGACTGTGAAGGCGGAACCTGGGCAACCCAGTGAGCTGCTGCTGAACCGATAGCTGCATGTGATGTCCGGGGATGCCTTCATGGTACGCGACGGCCTCGTCGTTGATTAACGAGCGCTCAGCGAAGTTGGAGGTTGCGACCACGACGCGACCAGGCCGCTTGCCGTCCGGGGTTCCAGTAACGTAATGAGTTGCCGCGGCCGCCTGAAAGGCGGGTATGGCTTCGACGGTGACGGGCGACTTGGGAAGCAGGGTAAAAAGCTCGGGGAGTTTCGGCTCCATTTGCGCGATGTAGTGGCGGAAATCGTCGAGGATCTGCTCCGCGGAAGTCGGAATGTACTTGCGATTGGTTTTGAGCGAGGCTCGGAAAGAAGCAAGATCGGCGAAGCCCTCTTTTTTCGCAATAACCGTCATCTCGGCCTGGATACGGTCCACCTCGCGGAGACCGAGTTGGTGTATCTCGTCGGGTGTCATGTGGGTAGTTGTCCGCCCGTAGATGTCGTTTTGGTAGCGCTTCTCGCCATCTGGTAAAGAGGTGACAGCGAGGGTGGTACGGCCTTCGGGGGCGTATTCCGTGCGCAGGAAGGCGGCGAAGGTCTTGTATGCGGGGATGACGTCGAGGTTGATGGCATCGGTAATCTGCTGGGTCAAGCGCTTCTGATCTTCAGCGGAAATGCTCGCCGGATATTTCTTCGTGGGAAGAAGAAAGGGATCCGCACTGATGATGCCCTCACACTGGGCGGGAAGCTTCTCAAGCAGGAATCGCACGGGCATAAGTTTGTCCTTCATGCCAGCGCGCAGGACTTCGGTGGTCTGGCTGAGGACGCGGGGAATCTGGTGAAGTCTGGCGATGTAGTCCTCGTAGTGCTTGACAGAGTCGAAGGGGACAGAAAGGGGCAAGTCCGCAAGGCTGGTATGAATGCCGTTTTGTTGGTTGATCGGCATCTCGTACTCTTTGAGGTCGAAGTCGGCGATGCGCTGCTGGAGGACGCGAACGAGCAGGTCGTGGGAGAGCTGGTCCTGGTCGGAGAATCCAATGCTCGGGATGGCCTCAAGCTGGGTGAGGAAGGCTTCGTCGGTTTTGTGGCGCTGGGCGATGGCGTCGAGTGAGTACTCGGCGAGCTTGTCGTTGTAGCGGTAGTCGCCATAAGCAGTGGCGCGCTCGGGGAAGTTGCGGAGGTCAGATTCGTATTGCTCCTCGAAAAGAGCGTTCTGCGCGGCAAGGCGGCCGGCAAGTGGCTTGAGGTTTTGGGCGAAGGCGGAGCCGACTAGGGCAGCTAGGAAAAACAGGCTCGGGCGAAGACGCATAGTGTATGCAGAGTATCAAACGGAAAATGGTTATGCGAAGAAATAGGCGCCTCAGACGCTAAGTACAGTCCGGCCTACTGCCGCATGATAGAAGTGGCGGATCGGCCCTACCCTTCAGCTTTTTGCAAAGGTGGGATTCCAGCGAATCGCGTCTCCGTTTCCCTATGGTTTACAATTGACGCGATTCAGCACTCCTGGAGGAATCCCATGAAGCTCACCCCTGGAAAGCTCGCTGGACTTAGAAGAGTCTCCAACGAACGCGGCGTGATCGCCGCCGCGGCCATGGACCAGCGTGGCTCGCTGCAAAAATCCCTGGCCAAAGAAAAAGGCTCGGAAGTCGGCGACGCCATGATGGAAGAGTTCAAGATACTGGTCACGGAAGTGCTCACCCCGCATGCCAGCGCGATCCTGCTCGATCCGGAGTGGGGTCTGCCGGCGTCCAAGCGTCGCGCCAAGAATGCTGGCCTGTTGCTTGCCTATGAGAAGACCGGATACGACAAGACCGGCCCGGGCCGCCTGCCCGATCTGCTTGACCATTGGTCGGCGCACCGGCTTAAGGAGGCGGGAGCGGACTGCGTCAAGATTTTGCTTTACTACTCACCGCTCGATCCTAAAGGGATCAATGACCGCAAGCATGCGTGGGTGGAGCGTCTGGGCGATGAGTGCCGCGCCAATGACATTCCTTTCTTCCTGGAGTTTGTCGGCTACGAAGAGGGTGTGGACGAGAAAGCTTTGGCCTATGCCAAGAAGAAGCCGCAGATCGTGATCGACAGTATGAAGGAATTCAGCAAAGAACGCTACGGCGTGGACGTTCTGAAGGTTGAAGTTCCGGTGAATATGAAGTACGTGGAAGGCGCTAAAGCCTACGGCGGGGAAAAAGCCTACAGCAAGCAGGAGGCCATGGAGCTGTTTCGCAAAGCCGCGGGTATCGCTAGTAAGCCGTTCATTTATTTGTCGGCAGGCGTGAGCAACTCCGAGTTCACGGAGTCGCTTGAGCTGGCTGCGGAAGCGGGAGTGAAGTTCAACGGCGTGCTTTGCGGCCGGGCTACCTGGAAGGACGGCGTCCCTGTGTATGCCAAGCAAGGGCCGGAAGCTTTTCGCAAATGGCTGCAGGACCAAGGCGTGAAGAACATTAATAATGTGAACGAGCGTCTGAAGGCGGCGACGTCCTGGCACTCGATCTATGAGGTTGAGCCGGCCTTGGTGGGCGCGTAGGTTTCGCGTTTTCCTCTGACGGCGTGCCAGCAGAATGGCGCGCCGTTTTCCTTTGTCCCGGCGGATAGACGTGGGCACGGACTCCGAGGAATTCTCCTGCCCGCTTCCCTTCTTGCTCTATACACATAATTATGGGATATCTACACACCAAGATGAGCCAACATGCGGACCAATATTGACATCGACGATCGCTTGATGCGCCAAGCGATGCGCAACTGCGGGTTGCCAACGAAAGGGGCGACGGTGGAAGCTGGTCTGCGCTTGCTGGTCGAGACCCATGCCCAGCGCGCCATTCGGCGGCTCCGCGGCAAAGTGCAATGGCAAGGAGACCTGAACCCAGCCGCGTTTGGGTCGCGTTCGAGACACAGGTGATATGATAATGGTCACACGGGTGACCACATGAAAATCAGCACGGTGCGTGAATTTCGTGACAAGGCTACTGGTCTCCTACGCTCGAAGGACCCGATTCTTATCACTCGCCGGGGTAAGCTCGCCGGCGTGTTTTTTCCCTTGCAGAAAAGTTTCCTGCCAGTGGAACTGAAGGACGCGCTTTTCGCCATGCTTACGAGCGAAATCGGCCGCCAAGTCAAACGCCGCGGGGGCTCGGAAGACGAAATTCTGGCCGATTTCGACCGCTGGCGGAAGGGCCATGGTGCGGCTCGCGGCCGACGCTAACGTCCTGGTGGCTGCCGTTCTTGGTGGCCGCGCCCGTCTGGTTCTACAGTATCCCAAGATTCGGGAAGTGCTCTCTGCAGAAGCAGCGTTAGCTGAAGTCCAGGAATATGCCTTAATCCTAGCCTGGAAGAAACGCCTGTCCATCGACCTCGTCCTACTCGCGGTGGCCAGCTTCCCAGTCACAATCGTCCGCCGTGAAACTTACGCCAACAGCATCTCTGAGGCAAAACGCCGAATCGGACGCCGCGATCCCGACGATGTAGAAATCCTGGCTCTCGCCCTTCATTTTCAAATTCCAATGTGGTCGAATGACAAGGACTTTGAGGACGCAGGAGTTGAGTGGTATACGACCGAGGATTTGCTGAGGAAGCTCGGGATGCTGGGGAAGAGGTAGGCACATCGCTGCCGAGCT
>Ga0210401_10003069_pt1 | contig 18000 bp, 24 predicted proteins | sample IncBWH32MmetaG_FD_150866 | JGI IMG/M metagenome (GOLD analysis project Ga0210401, IMG submission 150866) | Forest soil microbial communities from Barre Woods Harvard Forest LTER site, Petersham, Massachusetts, United States - Inc-BW-H-32-M | ecosystem: Environmental > Terrestrial > Soil >... | reverse complement strand
CGGCGTCGGCGGCGGCGGCGGCGGTGGCGGCGTCGGCAGCGTCGGCGGCGTAGGCGGCGTAGGCGGCGGCGTAGGCGGCGTAGGCGTGGGCTTTTTTGCCATGCTCTTTGGCCCTCGCGGCCATGGCCTGCGCCAACTCGGCAACCTTCTTGCTAAATAGTTTTTCGTCCAGATTGCCTTTAGAGTCCAACTGCGCAACTGCAAGCTTACGCATGCCTTTGGCTCTGGCAGCCTTTGAAGACCAACGGGAATCATTTAGACGGATCTTCAACGCTCGCAAGGATAAAGCGACGCATGTCGGTTCATCCCCATGTGGCAACCCAAGCGCGTAGCAAACCGCCGCCTCGACACACATCAGACCCGGGATGGGTGCACCGACACCACGCACAAGGCCAGCGTCCACGACCTCTATGAGCTGCTTAACCTGCTCTTCCGTTACCATCTTTTCGTCTCCTTAGACTGTACGTTGACGGTTGGGCGTGGGCATCAACTCCCGATTGCGCTTCTCGATCATGTGGTCGGGGAGTTGCGTTTCGTCGAAGCGCCTCACCTCGTCGGGTCCGGGAAGTGGCTGAAGGAACTCGGGCCGCACACCGGTGTACTCTTTCGCGCTCGCTCTGCACCGCATCCGATCGATGACCCAATAGGTGAAGCCTGCGTGTGTCGTCGTCCCTTTGAGCTTGACGATCCGCCCGACCCCACAGAGACAGGCGTTCGCGCCGTGCGTGGCGCGCGGCAGTACGATTGCCAATCCCCCGACACGCAGTCCGCTCATCGTACCTCCAAGAATCCAAACGGGTCCGAATCCAAGCCCCCGATCCCACAAAACCCCGCGATCGTCGCGGCCTCGACCACCGTCATCGGTCGGTGCAAGCACTCCCGCACGGCGCGCTGGATGATGCCCATTGCCTCGGCGTAGTCGTCCTGCTGCGCCTGCCGCTCGTCCTCCCTGAGATTGTGCTCGCCGTCGTCGCCTTGCGGACGACTACGGTCCTCGATGCTGTCGTAGCTTTCGCTATCGCCGAAGTAGTCGGTCATGCGATTTCCTTCACACGCTCTCGGTAGTAGGACTGGAGGATGTCGGCGGCGATCAGGACTTGCTCGCGCGTCGGCCGGCTCGATCCGCTGCGGCTGCGCTGGCGGCCGTACTCGCGACAGGCGTAGCGGAACTCAAAGATCCCGTTCTCGGCTGCGTTGCAGCGTTGCTGGTAGCTCCTGCCGCACTGGCTACCATCGCCATCGTTAATGATGGTCAGCACCAGATCGTTCACGACTGGATCTTGATGATAGCTCATCACATCCCCCTCAAAACATGCATTCCAATCGGTTGCTTCACTCCCCACCCGACTGCGCCGGCTGGCACAAGCTCGGGCGCATCGATGCAGTAGCCCACATCCACGATGCCTTCGAAGTAGCTCATCGCGTCGGCGAGCCTCTCAACCACCGTGAGACGGCGATCGGTGTAGGGGGAGAAGGTAGCGGTGCTCACGAGCGCACCCGCCGGCACCGTGCGATTTGGCTGTCGCCCCGGTTGATTGCATGCCACGTGGCCCCCGGCCTTCCATCTGCGTCCGGACCCATAAACCACGCATCAGTGCGCTGCGAGCCGAATCCCCCGCCACGCTTCGAATGGCTAACCTTACCGACCGCAAAACGTAGCGTTCCCGGCCAGTTTGTAATCTTCCAGGCATCCACATTGATTTGCGGGTCGCGTGTTAGGTACAACGTGATGGCGCCGTCTTGGATCATCGCGGTGCGGTCGCGGTCGGCGCAGCACGCGTAACAGTGCGTCTTGTGGTCGTGGTCGTACCCGTATCCAGTCCCCAACCCGTCGGTCGGGCTAGGTGAATGTCCGCAGTCAAGAATTTGGTTGCTCACGTTCTCGTCTCCATCGGTCGTTTCAACAGTCGCATCGCGTGATACCGAATCGCCCTCACATCCCTCGGCCGCGCCCACACCTCGACCCGCACCAAGCCGGCAGCTCGCCTGCGCTGGCGCAGGGCTTGGACGCGGAGTTTCGTTGCGGTTGCCATGAGAGTATTATCGGCACTCGTAACCGGAAACGCAAGGACTATTCGCCACTATCCGACGAACGGTCGGTCAGGCGATTGGCGACCAGCTCGACGACATCGATCTTGGGCTGTACCTTCGCTGCAAGCTTGGCCTGAAGCGCTGCAAGCGACGCTTCCCAACCCTCCTGCGCATGCTCTTCCCGCTCCTGTGCTTCCTGCCGCACCTTCGCTACGCCAACCGCACTGTAGTTAATCGGCACAGTGCGCGGGGCCTCATTGGGGTCATCACTGACCCAATCGAACGTACTGCGCGTGGCGATCCGGTCGATCGCGCCCTTCGAGAGCTGAAACTCGCGCCCGAGTGCAAGCCTCGCCTCCCCGAGCAACAACCGGCGGCGAATCTCCCTCACGTTGTCCTCCGTCAAGTGCGTGCGAAGCTTGCGCATCCCATCCACGCTCTGCGGCCCGCCCCGCTTCTTCCCCTTGACCATGCCGAGGAGCGGTTCCCCACTCCTCCACAGCTTGCCATCTTGCCTCATTCACCCACTCCCGGTTCGGCATGGCCCCCATATAGGCCACAGCCACAGCGCAATCGTAAACCGTATCAGGCAGGCACACAAGTAAGGGCCTATTTTGGGGTCGGGTTGGGTCGGCGTGGGGTCGCGCATTTGGGGGACGGAAAGAATTCTAATAGCGCATACACAGTATATATAATATACCGTCTAGAGACTCCCTTTCTACTTTCCCCGGGCCCTTGCGCCCGCCCGATACGGTAGACGACTGCGCTGTGGCTGTGGCCAACGGGATAGCGTAACACGGTGGCAGCCTAGGGGGCAATCGCGCATTGAGGGGATTGTAAGCACTCACATCGATCCGCGCCAATCCCCATCCTACGGTACGGTCAAGCACGATAGCACGCCCCAGGAGGAGTGAGCAATCACTATTAGCGCGCGCAACCGACCGCTTGTCGGCTCAAATCGACCGTTCATCTGCTAGAATCGACCGTTCGTCGCTTTCTGACGCCGTAGCAGTGAGCGCTCACTCCCGCATACCATGCCCATCCCGTCGCGCCCCCGCAACAGAGCAAGCCGCGTGCCAGGCGGGATAGCGCGAGTACGGTAGACGTAGCCCCAAGTCGCCTTGGCCGAAGGCCGGGGGTACACCCCCGCTGAGACTCCCGGCGGAGGTCAAGCGCGCTTGCGCGCTTGATGCGCCCGAGTGTGGCACCACCACCCCATCCCACCACTACCCTACCACCCCATCTGATATGTGGCATATCAGCGGGCGCGGCTTGCATTTGGACGAAGCCCGGGGGTATGATCGAGGTGAGGGCTCACTTCGAGAGGTGGTCGCGTCGTGTCTGCTATTCCGATTCAAGGTGTAAGGTATAACCATGATGCGATGATTGATATGGTGCTGGCGCAGCCCTGGATTACGCAGCGGGAGATTGCGAAGCATTTTGGGATGACGGAGAGTTGGGTTAGCGTCATCTTCAATTCGGAGGCGTTTCGGGAGCACTTAGCGCAGCGTAAGGATGAGATCCTCGATCCGGTGTTGAAGAGCACGATCGAAGATCGGTTGAGGAGCACGGTGGACCTGAGCCTGGAGATTCTACAGGAGAAGCTCCGGGAGCAGAGGAATGGGAACCTGGCGGTGAGGGTGCTGGAGCATGGGTCAAGGGCGCTGGGATATGGTGCTCGTCCGAGCACTCCTGCGGTTACGGTGCAACAGTATGTTGCTGTGGTGCCTGCGAAAGCTCTTGATGCTCAGAGTTGGGCGCACGAGCACGGGCCTGCGGCCCGGATCGAGGCAACGCCGTTCGTGAGGGCGCCGCGCGAGCTTGACACGAGCCTACGCATCATCGAGGCCGTCGCCGAGAGGGTGGAAACCCCGCCCCCGGCCCCCATTAATGAGGGACAGATAGGACTCGACAACGCGTGACGCCGGTCGAGCAGCGTGCGGTGTTGTGGGAGTATCTGCTCCTGATGGTGGAGCAAGGGGACATGCATGGGATCAGGGATGCGTGTGTGGATATCGAGAAACTGGACGCTGTGATAGAGGCCCTGCATGCCCGACGCCCCGCCGACTGACCCCCAGCTCCTCTCGAAGGTGCTGCGTACGAAGCTCGGCCTGTCGTGGGAGCCCCGCTGGGACACACCGGCGCCGCTGCCCGAGCAAGGCACGCTCGATTCGAACATGCTCCGGCCGCCGGAGCAGGTCCAGGCCCCGCTCCCCGCCGCGAACGAGACAACGATGCTACGCCAGCGCGTCCAGAACCAGCTTCGGTACGGCATGACGCCCGCCCAGCGCGCCGCCCAAGGGCTCGGCCCCGAGATCATGTAGGCCACTGTCAGAAGTGGCACAAAACCCTCTGCAATCAATAATTTGGGCGCCGCAGAGCGGCCCGCAGACGGCCATGATCGCCTGCCCGGTGTTCGAGGTCTTCTACGGCGGGGCGCGCGGTGGGGGCAAGACCGATGGGATGATTGGGGATTGGCTTGACCACTCGGCCGCGCACGGCGAAGCAGCGATTGGCGTCTTCTTCCGCCGCACCTACAAGCAGCTCGGCGAGGTGATCGCCCGCACCAAGACCCTCTTCCCCAAGATCGGAGCGAAGTGGAATGGGGAGAGGGACGAATGGACCATGCCAAACGGGGCGCGGCTGCTATTCCGCCATCTCGAAAGGGACGAAGATGCCGAAAACTACCAAGGTTGGAACATTTCCCGTCTATACGTGGAAGAAGTTACGAATTTCCCCTCTGCGGCTCCAATTAACAAGCTGCGAGCAATTGTTCGCAGCACTGCTCCGGGAGTACGGGCCGGAATGCGCCTCACAGGTAATCCTGGAGGTCCGGGTCACGCCTGGGTTAAGCGGCGCTATATCGACCCAGCGCCGGAAGGGTATCAAGTCCTGACGGAGGACTTCCAGAACCCATGGACCAAGGAGACGATTTCGCTTGAGCGGGTGTTCATCCCAGCGAAGCTGATCGACAACCGCTTGCTGATGGAGAACCAGCCGCTGTACGTGGCCCAGCTCCAGCAAGCCGGCTCCAAGCAACTCGTCGATGCGTGGCTATTGGGCAAATGGGAGATGATCGCCGGGGCCTTCTTTACGGAGTTCGACCCCGTGCGACATGTGCTGCCGGCGAGCGTGCTTTCCAAGATCCCCAAGCACTCTCTTCTGTTCCGCGCCTTCGACTGGGGATTTGCGAAGCCTTTCTCCGTGGGGTGGTATGTTGTTTCGGACGGCAGTTTTGGGCTTCCAAGAGGAGCCCTCTTGCTCATCAGAGAGTGGTATGGGTGCACCGGAATCCCCAATGAGGGTCTACGGCTCGATGCACATGTTGTGGCTAGAGGGATCAAGGCAACAGATACTGAACTTCTGCAAAGCCTCGGACTGCGCCTTCGATATGGTGTGGCTGACCCGTCAATCTTCATCAGAGACGGTGGCCCTTCTATCGCGGAGGCAATGTTTTCCCACGGCGTGATGTGGAATCGGGCTGACAACAAGCGCGAGCCGGGGTGGCAGCAGATTCGGCGGCGCCTGAATGGGGATGCCGGGGTGCCGATGCTCTACTTCGTCGAGACGTGCGAGGACACGATCCGCACGCTGCCAGTCCTCCAGCACGACAGCCGCGTCTTGCACAACGAGGATCTGGACTCCGAGGGCGAGGACCACGCCGCCGATTCACTACGCTATGCCTGCATGAGCCGCCCGTGGGTGCTGGGTGCCCCAACCGCCGAGACGCTCTCCTTCCCCAAGCTGCCTCAGGAGATGACTTTTGGCGACCTCTTGCAGCGCAACCGGGAGCGGCGTATGATGCAGGAAAGTGAGCACTCGCTCTCACCCTAGAGGGGTCTAACCTTGTCCTCAGCCTATGCTTTCCAATCCGGCGGCCCCAATACGACGGTCAATCTGGCCGTGACGGCTAGCTCGGGCAATGTAGCGGCGAAGAACGGCTCGACCAGCTCGCTGCGGATCGTAAACAGCGGCGCGAACACCGTTTTCATCGAGATTTCGACCGCCGCGCAGACCGCTTCCCTGACGACCTCGATGCCGATGCTTCCCAACTCGGTCGAGGTCTTCAACGCGCCGTGGGAAGCGGTCGTTTCGGCGATCGCGGGTGCTACCGGCAACACGCTCTATATCACCCCCGGCGACGGACTTTAAAAATGGTCTTCCGCGTCAGTCAGCCCGGTGTCAACACGCAATCGTTTGCAGGGAACGGTACTTGGACGAATCCCGCGCCTAATGGTGGCAAGCAGGTTCGGGTCATTCTCATCGGCCCGGGTGGCGGAGGTGGATCGGGAGGCTCAATTGTCTCCGGTACGGCGAGTTCGGGCGGCGGCGGAGGCGGAGGCGGTAGTTTCATCGATCTAACCTTTGCCTCAAGCAGCCTGCCGTCAAGCGTAGTTGTGACTGTGCCGGCTGGTGGCCTGGGCGGAACTTCAGTGACAGGCGCTGCTGGTAACACAGGCGCGGCGGCTTTGAGTAGCACCACGTTCGGAACCCTCTTGACGGCGTTTAGCGGTGGCGGTGGATCCGGCGGGCAGAGTGCTGCCAGCTCGGGCGGCGGCGGCGGTGCTGGTGGTGGGGGTGCAGGTGGGAATGGGTCAAGCGGTACGGGCGGCACGGGTGGCATTGGGCCACAACCCGGCGGTACGGGTGGGGCCGGCGCGGTTGGAGCGCAGGGTAATGTGGCCGGGGCTGGTAGCGGTGCAGGCACGGCTAGCGGCGCTGCGGGTAATCTTGGCGGTCCGGGATTGAATGCGGGTGCCGGTGGTGGAAGTGGTGGTGGGCTTACGGCTGCGCCCGCGGCAACAAACGGCGGCGGAGGCGGTTATACCCTAGCCTTGAATAGCGCTTTCCCTGCTGGAGGCGCTGGGGCGGGGACGGCAGGTACGAATTCACCCGGGTTTGGGGCTGGCAGTGGCGGGGCTGGCGGGGCATCGAGCGCGGCAGGCGCGGGTTTTATTGGTGGTGCTGGGGGCATTGGGTCCGGTGGCGGTGGAGGTGGTAGTTCGATCAGTACACAAGCCAGCGGTGCTGGCGGCGCCGGTGGCCCCGGATTCTGCGTTGTGATTACTTTTTGAGGGTGGGAAAATGGTTCAGTTTGTTCCGTTCGTGGCGATTGGGTTCCTGGGCGTGGTCGCTGGCTGGTACCTGCACATGAAGGTAGGCCAGAAGGCTCAGGCCGCCGTCGACACCGCCGCCGCAGCGGTCGCAGAAGTCAAAAAGGAGGTCTAGGGTGCCCCCTGTATCTCAGGCTCAACGCGCCGCCATGCGGGCCGCCGCCAGCGGCCATTCGACGCTCGGCATCCCCGAGAGCGTTGGCAAGGAGTTTTCCGAAGCCGATCCGGGCGGCAAGCTTCCGAAGAAGGTCAAGAAGGGTCACCACCACTCATTCCGTAGAGGGAATCGAAATGAAGGTTAAGAGCGAAGGCCACCATGCGCTGTTTCGCGGCGCCCGCGCGAAGGTTGGGCAGCAGGAGTATGACTCTCATGGCGGGGTGAGTGGGAAGGGCGTCAAGCGCGGCCACGAGGGCATGGTGCAGAGTGTGGAGTATGGGGAGCGCAACGCGTCGGCCGTCGACCACCAGCACCCGAAGGACTCCGGCATGCAAGCCTCCCACTCCCATCGCGGCCCGAGCGGTAAGACGATGCATGAGAGGGAGCAGCTTGGCGAGAAGGGCCGCAAGCAGATCCACGAGCAGCGCCACATGGCGTTGGCGAACACGGAGGGCGGCGAGCTGACGGCAAGCCCTTCACGCGACGCCAATTTCGCCCAACGCGAGCACCACAACGGCAAGGCGGATCTGCGCGGGGCCGTCGGCGACGCCAAGAGCATGCACTACGAAGGTCACGAGGTCGGCCAAGAGAACATCCGCGACAACCTGGGCTCCGAGCGCGTGCGCGGCTACGGCGAGCCGCAGGGCGGCACGACCACCCTCCCCGGCCGGCCCGCCGGCAAGGAGAAGGTGAGTGGCCTGCACACCCAAGGCCCCAGCGGCCTGCCAGCCCACGAGCACGGCGCCAGCGAGTATTCGAGCGGGGCACGCGGCACCGCCGGCAGCCACCCCATGACCGACCACTTGGAGGACGAAACACGAGGCACTCATCAGCTCCCTGCCCACCGTTTCGCCGCGAGCGCGAACGTCCCGCAGGAAGTCAAAGAGGCGCTGGCCCGCACGCTAGTTCGGCGCAGGTAGATCGCCGAGTGCCGGCCTTCCAACTTCGCATCCCGTTTCGATCGGGCGGTCAGACGCTGCCCTACGGGACGGCGATCGACCATTGGACGTTCACGTATGTGAGTGGGCCGACGAGCTTGCCCGCGACGACCATCCCCGCCGTCGAGCAGTATGTCAACTACGTGAGTGCGGTGGCGGGCTCGTACACGGTGAGCGGTCAAGCCTACGACGCTAACAGCAATGTGCTCGGAATCCCCATTTTGGTCAATTTTGTGTTACTTGACCCGATCGGGGGAGCGCCCACGTCGATTCCTGTGACCGCGAAGATCGTCGGCGCGACCGGCGCGAACTCCTTCACGTTGCGGTTCGTCCCGCAGTCGCTCGGCTCCACAGGCCAAGTGCTCGCCTCGACCACGGTCACCCTCACAGGCCCCGTCAACACGGCGCTAACGCTCCCCGCCGGCCAGCAGACGCTGACCTTCACCGGCATGACGAACGGGGACTATAGCTACTCTCTCCAATCGACCGACATCAACGCGCTGCCGATCGGCCCCCCAATGACCGGCCGCCTGTACTACTTCGACGACACCCAGACGAGCCCCTCGCCGCTCGCCCCCACCACGCCGGCCATCACGATTACGAACCCCGGCTACGCTACTAGTGTGCCTGGGCTATGAGTAGGAAAATAAACACCCCAGAACTGCTCAAGCAAAAAAGAAAAGAGCAGAAGGCACGGCGTAAAGCACGCGATCCGGAAAGCTTTATTTTCCAAGCTAAGCTGCGTAAGGTAAAACATTTCTATGGGTTAGCTCCGGAGCGTTACAAAGACATGCTTGAGCGGCAAGACGGTAAATGCGTCATATGTGATAAAGGCGAGACCACTGTTGTAAATGGTCGGGTGCTGAGTTTGAGTGTCGATCATTGTCATGATACTGGGATGGTCCGCGCCCTTCTATGCGGTACATGCAATAGACTGATTGGTTTAGCAAAAGAATGCCCGGCTTTGCTGAGAAGTGCTGCTTTGTATCTTGAGCAGCACAGCATCTCTTCTGAAGTAAATCCAGAATTAAAACTCACGAAAGAACTAGAAAATGAGTGAGTTGAGAACCGGAAGTCCGGAATTTTGGAATTCGCAAATCGCCGATCGCGTCAAATCGCTGCGCAAACTCTGGCTCGACCGTGCCGACAAAATCGTCTCGAAGTACGAGATGGAAGACCGCTCGACCGAAAACGCCGTCTTCAACATCCTCTACTCGAACACCGAAACGCTGCTCCCGGCCTTGTACAACTCCACCCCCAGGCCGGATGTCTCCCGTCGCTATACAATGGCGACGGCGGAACGACGGCTCGACAGCGCCGTTGGACAGGTCGCGGAGCGGCTCCTTGAGTACTCGGAGGACAGCGCCACCACTGACTATGAACCCTTCGATCAGGCCGTCCGCGCGGCTGTGCTGCATGCCCTTGTGCCTGGGATGGGGCAGATTCGAGTGCGAATGCTCCAGGATGAGGGGCATCAGGAGCTCGTCTACGACGCCCTCGCCTACGATCGCTTCCTTTGGAGCTACGCGCGGAAATGGTGCGACGTGCAGTGGGTGGCGTTCGGATGCGACCTCACCCAGGAGGGGTTCGAGGACCAATTCCCCGAGTTCTGCAAGACCGCCGTCTACAAAAAGTGGGCCGTCGGGGGCTGGAAGGGGCTGAAGGACAAATTCGACCAAGACCCGACCAATCTGCCCCGCAACTGGGAGACGGGCCAGCGCATGCAGCCGGCCTTGATCGTGTGGGAGATTTGGGACCACGCCAAGCGCCGCATCTGCTTCGTCTGCGACACCTTCAAGAACAAATTCCTGAAGGAGGACGACTACCCCTTCGAGCTGACGAGCAAATTCCCCTGCCCGAATCCCCTCCAGCTCGTCAAACGCAACAACAACCTCACGCCGAAGGCCCCGTACGAGCTCTACGAGGACCAGGATCGGGAGTTGCAGGAGGTTTCGCGGCGCTTCCTGCGCGTCGTAAAGGCGATCCGGGCGCGCGGCGCATACGACTCCCGCTTGACGGAGCTGGAGAAGATCTTCAGCCAAGACTCCGATAACGCCTTGATGCCGATGGAGGGGGCGAGCAGCCTGGGCGACGGCGCCGACCTCTCCAAGGCCATCTGGATGGTCCCCGTCGACATGCTCGTCGAGGTGGCGACCAAGCTCGCCGACGCCCGCGAGCAGATCAAGCAGACGATCTACGAGATCACGGGGATCGGGGACATCCTGCGCGGCCAAGGCGATGCCGACGAGACGGCCGCTGCCGCCGCGATCAAGAATTCCTGGGGCACGCTGCGGTTGAAGCGCCTTCAGAACGACGTGAGCTACTTCTGCCGGGACCTGTTCCGCATCGGGTTCGAATTCATGGCGAACCTATACACGCCGGCCACGATCGCCGACATCACGAAGCTGGAATACCTCTATGCGGCCGAGAAGAAGCAATACCAGGTCGCCATGGGCCGCTTCCAGCAGCAACAGGCCCAGCAAGCGCAACAAATGCAGCAAATGCAGGCGGCCTACCAGCAAGCGGCACAACAGGCCCAGGCGAGCGGCCAGCAGCCCCCTCCGCCGCCGCCCCAGCCTCCCCCGGCCCAGCCGCCCGTCCCTCCTGACAAACTCAAGATGATGGATTTCCCCGTCTGGGAGGAAATCTGCGAGGTCATGCGGAGTAAGTTCGAGCGAACCTACCGGATCGACATCGAGACGAATTCGACGATCGATCTGGAGGCTACCGAGGACAAACAGTCGATGGCCGAGTTCATGAACGCCTTCGGCCAGATGTCGGCGGGCTTGCAAGCCCTCGGGGAGGGCGGAATGCTCCCCTACGATGTCATCAAGGAGATCATGGGGGAATTGCTGCGCCGGTACCGCTTCGGGCGCCGCGTCGAGCAGATGCTGGAGATGGCCCAGCCGCCGCAGGGCGTGGGCGGCCAGATGGGGCAGCTTCAGGGACAAATGCAGGCCCAAGCGGCTCAGTTCCAGGCTCAACTGGCCGGCGCGAAGTCCGAGACCCAAGGCGTGCGGGAGCAGCTCGAACGCGAGCGCGCCCAATTCGCCAAAGAGAAGATCGAATGGGCCGGGACGCTCAAGATGAAGGAAATCAAGCTCACCGAGGCCCAGGGCAAGGCCACTCTGGACGGTAAGATCGCCGAGCACAAGACTGCGGCCCTCACGGCAAGCCATGCCGGAGAGAAGTTAGGGCTCACTAACCAGATCGGTTCGACGCAGCGCAATCTGGAGCAGGAGCGGTTGAATAGTGCTCGGAGCGGCCTGGACGCCCAGCGCGGTATGTTTGAGCGCGACCAGAAGATCGGGAACATGGAGACGGAGGGCATGCTGCGCGATCACGACCACAAAACCGCCCTCGACAACAAGGATCGGGAGCTCTCCTTCAACAAGCGCCAGCATGACGGCGAGTTGCAGAGCCGGGAGATCGACTCCAAGACCAAAGCGCTCGAATTCGCGCGCCGCAACCGCAACGGGCCGGCGTGATGTGGTTCGCGCTGCTCATGCTCGCCGGGGTCACCGCATGGTTCGCCATCCTCTGGACACCCTTCGAGTAGCCCAACGTGGATCGGCGCACGTATGATGAATTAGCGCTCCTACGCAATTCATCCATCCCCAGCGTTTTGAAATTCGGCCCCGCAGGTCAAGGCGGTAACGATACCGCAACAATGCAGGCTGCCCACAATACCGGATTGCCGGTCTACTACCCTCCTGGCTCCTACAATTACACAACGTTGACAATTCCCGGCGGTGGGATCGTTGGCGGTGGCGCCTCCGTGACGTCGCTCGTCTGCACCGATGCGACGAATGCCGACTCCATAACTTACACCGGAGCAATGGGTGGCCTCTTCGGCGATTTCCAGATGTACGGTTCAGGCAAGCCGAATGGGGCGGCAATTGCCATCACTGGCACCGGCTCGGGTGAGGTCGCCTTCACCGACTTTTCTCGTGTGATTTTCAACACTTGGCCGGGATGCATCAAATTCAACCGCGCGTCCCAGTGGTCGATCATGACGTGCCGGTTTCTCAACTATTCCCAGTACGGCGTTACGATTGACAATCAAAACAACGGCGATAGTGGAGATTCGTCGATCGGCGCCGGATCGGCTTTCGTTACAACCACCACCACGGCGGTTGGAATCATACAAGTCTCCTCGGGAGGCTTGAAGCTAACCAACAGCAAGTTCAATCAGGGTGCCGCAGCCTACAAGTTAGCCTTGGGGACGGTAGTTGGTGGCACTGCCACATCAATCATACTCATCTCCAATTGCAGTATTGAAGGGATGTCGGATCACGCAGTGCAGTTTGCCCGCGCATCCGGCACCGCCACTTTCTCCCATGTGTCCATTAATGGTTGCGAGTTCTACATCCCCACTGCAAATAAGGTCGGGATCTACTCGGTTGATACGTCCGGTTTCCTGTCGATCGTAAATATCGGTGGTGGCAATACCTTCAGCGTCACAGGGGGTGGGACTTCCGGTGCCATGAGCCTCGATTACATCGACACCCTGGTGATCGACGGGAACGCGGCCAAAGGCCCGGGCGGCACATCCACTGGCATTCTCGTCGGCACCCACGGAACCAATGGCTTGATCGGGGTAAACCAGATGACCGGTTTCGGGACTGCCGTTACCCCGGGCGCGGCTACCCAGCTCATCATCCCTTGACCCTTGCGAAGTAAGCACTTACAATCACTCCAAATGCCTATTTACGAGTACCGCTGCTCCACCTGTGAATCCCAATTCACGGTCTACCGCACGATTGATGCGATGCGGCAGGCGGAGCAGTGCCAGTGTGGCTCCGAGGCTCACAAGGTGATCTCCGCCCCCATGATCGCCATGGACAGCTACACCAGCTACTCCTGCCCCATCACAGGCAAGCAGATCGAGGGCAAGCGTCAGCACGTCGAGAACCTCAAGAAGCACGGCTGCCGGGTCTACGAAGCCGGCGAGACGGAACAATTCAAGAAACGCAGGGCTCAAGAGCAGGAGCGTGCAACCGACGCTTTGCTTGACCGAATCCTGCCCAAATCGATAGGAGACACAATCCATGGATAACGACGGCCCCAGCATCGAAGATACGATGGCCGAGACTCTGAGCAATATTGAGTCCGGTGAGCGGGATAACGGGCAGGATTCTTCCCAAGGGGAAGCGTCGGCCGCGCCCACTCCCCAAAATGGGCAACCCCATACCCAAAATGGTATGGGGGCCGCACCCGAACCCTGGCAGCAGATGCCGAAGGCATGGCGCAAGGAGATGGGCGAGTACTGGACCAAGCAAGACCCCCGCGTCCAGCAGTACATCCATGAGCGCGAGCAGCAGGTCGAGCAGGGCATCCGCAAGTATCAGGGAACCGTCGACCAGTGGAACCGCACGATGCAGCCGTACGACCGCTACATCAAGCAGTACGGCTTGAACCCCCACGACATCACTTCCAACCTGCTCGCTGCCCACACGATTCTGAAGTTCGGCACCCCCGAGCAGAAGGCCCAGGTCGCCGCCATCATGGACCGCGACTACGGCCTGCGCCAGTTCTATGGCCAGAACGGCCAAGTGGCCCCGCCGCCGACCGAAGCCCTCGTCGGCCCCCTGAACAACCGGCTCGCCGCCATCGAAGCGCAGTTCCAGCAACGCGCTCTGGCCGACGCCTCCAACGAAGTCGAAGCCTTCATCGCCGATCCGGCCAACGAACTCGCCACCGATGCGGCTCCCCGCATGCTGGCGATGCTCGAAAGCGGCAAAGCGGCAACCCTGCGGGAAGCCTACGAGATGGCAACCTGGACCGACCCGACGCTGCGAGAGCGCCTCATCGCCTCGCGCGTGTCTGCGGCGGCCCGCCCATCCGGACGCCCGCCCGTCAACGTTCGTCCCTCCGCCTCCCGAGCACCCTCGCCCCAAGGCGAACGCGGCACGATCGAAGACACCATGCGTGAGCAATTGCGCCAAATCAACTCTCGATAGGAGCCAACCGTGGCATCCCCCAATGCAGTATTCACGGAACTCGTCACGACGACGTTCCGGAAGCACTACGACGAACTGAAGGACAACGTCACCCGGAACAACGCCGCCCTGCGCAAACTGCGCAAGATGGGCAAGTTCCGCAAGGAAGATGGTGGTCTGAGCATCGCCATCCCGCTCGAATACGCAGAGAACGCGACGTACCAGCGCTACAGCGGGTACGACGTGCTCAATGTGTCCCAAAGCGATGTGATGACGGCCGCTGAGTACCAGTGGCGCCAGATCGCCGTCAACGTCGTGGCTTCGGGCCGCGAGCTGCGCATCAACTCCGGCAGCGAGCGCATCCTGAACCTGGCGAAGTCGCGCCTGAAGAACGCGATGAACACCTTCAACAACAACTTCTCGTTCGACATCTACTCGGACGGCTCGTTGAGCAACCAGATCAACGGCCTGCAGTCGATCATTCCCGACTCCGGCCTGAACACGATCGGCGGCATCAACGGGAACACGTGGACCTTCTGGCGTCCGTGGGTGCAGAGCGCGGCTGCTCCGCTGCAAGGCGGCTCGGCTGTCGTGGTCGGCCCCTCGACGATCGAAGGTCTGATGCTCGGCCTGTACCTGAACCTGATCCGTGGTGCCGACGAGCCCGACCTGGCAATCGCCTCGAACGACTACTTCCAGTACTTCGAGCAATCGCAAACCTCCATGAAGCGTTACACCGGAGAGGATGCGGATGCGGGCTTTGTCAGCCTGAAGTACAAGAACATGGACGTGATCTTTGACGGCAACAGCGGCATCCCCGCTTCGCACCTCTACATGCTCAACACCGAGTACTTCGAGGTGGTCGAGCACAAAGACGCTGCGATGACGGTGAGTGAGGAAACCCGGCCATACAACCAGGACGCGGTAGTGATCCCCGTGCTCTGGATGGGCAACCTGGTCTGCTCGAACCGCTTCCTCCAGGGCGTCGTCAAGAGCTAATCCCCCTCAACACTCAAGGAGCCAATCATGGCTGGTCGTAATGCATTCGCGGCGGGGGTAGGTACCTTCCCCGTCGACATCTGGGATGCGTGGTATGGGAAGTACAGTGCAGGGCAGGCTGTACCCCCGACCGCGCTGGGCAACAACCTCACACTGGGCATGCAAATCACCACGTTCGATGACTACTGGGGCCAAGGCGAGTTCATTCTCTGCCAGTTCCAGACCGCCTCGACCGCGCTGGTGACGGGCACGCTCGTCACGTGGGACCAGAACTACATCGTCTCGGCGGTTCCCTCCACCGGCAACCTGGGCTACCCCGTCGGCTTCCTGTCGTCGAACTTCCTCTCGGACTCGACGCTGGGCGCGCTGACGGCCCCCTGGAACCAGATCCAAACCACCAACCAGCTCTACGGGTGGGTGCAGATCGCGGGTCTGGCGCCGGCGCTGAACAACGGCACGGCCGCAACCGGCCAAGCCTTCATCAGTGCGACGGCGGGCCAGATCACCTCGACGGCTGCCGCCGGCAAGCAGGTCCTGAACACCGACATCAAGATCGCAACCGGTGGCACGTGGTCCCGCTACGGCAACACGACCTTCGTAGGCAACACCATCAACGGCCGTACGGAGTTGTTCCTGACCGACAAGAATGCGCTCTTCTTCGGGCTCACGCTTGCCGGCACGGGCATCCCCTCCAACACGACCATCAGCGACATGCAAACGGGGCGCAACAACTCCGTGCTGATGAGCGCGGCGGCCACGGCCAGCGGTGCCGTGACGGTGACTCCTGCCTACACGGGTGGCGCGAACTACTGCATCGTGCGGTGCGACCGTCCGGGCATGCAAGGGCAGATCACCTAAGGAGCCATCATGCCTCTGTCAAAACGCATCATGGCTGTGGGAGCCTCGGCGGAACTCGCCAAGGCCACCAACGGCCAGTTCGCCAACCTGCCCGCAGGGGTGGGGACGACGCAGGCCGGTGCGACCGCCATCTCGGCTGACATCAATGTGATCGTCACGTCGAGCGCGGGCAACACTGCCTTCATCCTCCCCAACGATGCGATCACGAGTGACAGCTTAGACATCATGACCGCGAGCGGCATCACGGCCTCGGCGCTGATTTATCCCCCGGTCGGGGGCACGATCAACGGCGGTGGCACGAATGCCTCAATCACGATGGCGGCGGGCACGAGTGCCACGTTCTGGTGTACGGCTAACCTGACGTGGCTCACGAACCCGAAGACACCAAGCTGATGAGTCAAGGATTGCGTGGCCGTCTCCCCACGCATCTTGCCGGGGGCCGGGTCATCCGGCCCACCCCCGGCCTTTTTGGAGACAGGAGATAGGACAACATGACGCACTCAGAAGTCTTTGCGATGGCGATGGCGCTGGCCAAGGCCAACGGCCACCCCGAGCCCGACGTGTGGGCCGAGAAGGTGGTCACAAATTGGGAGCAGCTCGATGCGGCTCCGGCGAGCACCGTGGAGGCCCACGATGGCGAATGACGACCGCCGCCCGTACGTCTACTTCAAGACCCAGACGATCGAGGACCGCGCTGCGACGAACGCCGCAGGCGTCGCCATGTACAAGGACCTCGATTTCATCTTCATCGTGCCGCACGGGTCGGAGGGCAAGACGGAACTCTCGGAGGTCTACTCCGACTGGCTCGACAAGATCAAGCGCCAGCTCGGTCCGGTACGCGCGGCCGGCGCCGACATGTCCACCCCCTTCATGATGGAGTCTCGCTTCCCCCGCGAATGGGTCGACATGATTGAGAAGGGGTATGCGGCTTGGAAGAAGGGGGAGGAGTTGCCCGTCGAGGGCACGGCGCTCAAGCAGTGGGCCGTACTCCCGCCCGCCATGCTTGCCAATTGCATCGCCAACCACATCCTGACGATCGAGCAGCTTGCCAATGCGAGCGATGAGGCGATCAATCCGATTGGGATGGGGATTCGGATGTACCGGAACCGCGCACAGGATTGGGTCAAGCTGAACAAGGAAGGCGACGCGAACAAGATGGCGCTGGAGATCAACACGCTGCGGGAGGACAAGGCAAGGATGGAAGGTGCGATTGCCGACATGCGCAAGCAGATGGAGGCGCTTTCGGCCCGCATCCCCGCCACCGAACCCCAGCGAACGCTTGAGCAGCATGAGGCGAGCAAGACGCTGCATGCGAAGAAGGCGGCGTAGTGAAGAAGTCTAAAACCTACAACACTTGGATGGCGATGAACCAGCGTTGCAGGAATCCAATGCAACGCTTTTATTCCCGCTATGGGGGTCGTGGGATAACGGTTGACCCGAGTTGGTTTTTATTCGACAACTTCCTTGCGGATATGGGGGAGCGCCCAGAAGGCTACGAACTAGATCGGATTGATAACGACGGGCCTTACACAAAGGCCAATTGTCGTTGGGTGTCTCATGCGAGAAATATGACCAACATGCCTCGACAGTCTGGGCTTACGGGTGTGTTTTGGTACAAAGCTTGCTGGATAGCACGAGGAACGGTAAAGGGCCAACCGAAGTTATACAAACGCTTTGATGACTTCTTTGAGGCTTGCTGCGCACGTAAATCGTGGGAAAACTGGGCGATCGCTTAGATGCTTACTATACTTCAATGTGTGCAGGAGGCTTGTAAGCGGATTAATTTGCCGGTGCCCTCGATATTGGTATCCAACCCTGATCCGCAAGTAAATCAACTACAAGCGCTGACAAACGAACTCCTTCAGGAGACAATCAAGCGCTACCGCTTCCAGGTGTGCATCCTGAACCCCTCTTGGACGAGCGTTGCCACGCAGAACCAGGGGACGATCCAATCGCTGTGG
>Ga0210401_10003068_pt1 | contig 18012 bp, 22 predicted proteins | sample IncBWH32MmetaG_FD_150866 | JGI IMG/M metagenome (GOLD analysis project Ga0210401, IMG submission 150866) | Forest soil microbial communities from Barre Woods Harvard Forest LTER site, Petersham, Massachusetts, United States - Inc-BW-H-32-M | ecosystem: Environmental > Terrestrial > Soil >... | reverse complement strand
CACGATGCTAAAAGAATCCGAATCTCAATTTGCCCAGTTCTTCACCGGCATGATTCCGGTCGAAGGATGGAAAGTTGGACAAGCCTACAAACGCGCTATCTTGGGGGCGCAAACAGGCCGCGTTTACAAAGTTGAGTGAGCTTACTCAGCGTTTATTCGAAGACCGCCCATCAACGTTCTGAGCCGTCTCGTCGACGTGGAGTGCGGTTTGTAAGTGGTCACATAACTTAGAAGGAATTTAATTATGAAACTCAGGAGCAATACGATTTTGATCACCGGCGGTGGCAGCGGCATCGGTTACGAACTCACCAAACAACTCACGGCACTTGGCAATACGATTCTTATCACGGGCCGCGATCAAGCTAAGATGGACCGTGCGAAAGCGGCCTTTCCAAAAGTTCACACCTTTCGAAGCGACGTTTCCGATCCGAAAGCGATCGTCACTCTTTACGAAGAGGTCACCAAACAGTTTCCTGAGCTCAACATTTTGATCAACAACGCCGGCATCATGCGTGAGATCAATGTTCACGACAAAGCTGGAAGCCTCGAAGACATCACTCGAGAGATTGAAATCAATTTGAGCGGACCGATTCGCATGGTGAAACAGTTCTTGCCGTATTTGAAAACAAAATCAGAGGCCGCAATCATGAACGTTTCATCTGGATTGGCATTTGTCCCATTGCCCATTTCGCCGGTTTATTGCGCCACCAAGGCCGGTCTGCATTCGTTCACGGAGTCTCTTCGTGTGCAGCTGAAAAACACCAAAGTGAAGGTATTTGAGCTAGCACCGCCTGCGACACAAACCGAACTCTTGGGTGGCTTTAATTCTGAAGACATGAAAGGCGTTTCTATCATGAAGTTGGAAGACATGGTTGAAGTCGCCGTCAAAGGAATGCAAACCGATCGATTTGAAATTCGTCCAGGCCAGGCGAATCAGCTCAAAATGATGAGTCGCATGGCGCCTGGATTTATTTTGAAACAAATGAGCCGATCGGTCGATCGTATGCTCGGAACTCAAAATTAATTTGGAGCATTGCGATCAAATGCGTTTCATACAAGGACCGTAAGCCGCGTTGAGCACACGTGATCCTTGGCCACAGTCTGGCTTTGGTTTCCGGGCCTGCCCCCGTTATTAGCGTAGAGCCGTAGAGCCGCGCATTTTGATTGTTTGGTGCCCGGGGCGGGACTTGAACCCCCACTCCCGTTGCCGGAAAAAGGATTTTAAGTCCCTCATTCTTGCTTCCAAACTATTGTAAATACGTGGCTTAAAAATCACAAACGTGAAAGTGTGTAAGTAAATGTGTAAGTTTCGCGAGCCAATATCTCACGCCACATGAGCATGTTAGCAGGGTGCCACGCTGGAATGGCCGAAAACGGCACTGGAGGACAGGGAATGATACGTATCGCTGATTGATGCACGGGTTACTATCCGATTCGTTCACGGCAGTCCTGCTTGTTCACGGATGAAACCGTGCGTGGGCATTGAACGACGTTCGCATCAGACCAGGCGGAATTTGAAAGCAAGAAGCGGAGTGTCGGCAGCTGGAATCGCTGTTAGATTCGTGATTGTAAGGACGATTCAATAGGAGCGCCCATGAGTACCTCCACGAAAAATGTACATCTAGCGACAACCACGGAAAGCGATCCCCGTTGGGCCGCGGTCGTCGCTCGCGATCCCCAGGCGACGTTCTTTTATTCCGTTAAGACGACGGGCGTGTACTGCCGCCCTTCTTGCGCAGCTCGTCTGGCCCGACCTGAAAACGTACAGTTTCACCGGACTTGCAAGGATGCGGAAAACGCCGGGCTCCGTCCCTGCAAACGCTGCAAGCCGGATCAAGCTTCACCTGTCGAGCATTCGGAGAAGATTTCTTCCGCCTGTCGCCTGATCGAAAACTCTGAAACGCCGCCCTCCCTCAAATTGCTGGCACAGCACGTCGGCTTGAGCACCTATCATTTCCACCGTGTCTTCAAGGCGGCAGCTGGCCTCACTCCCAAAGGGTATGCGGCAGCGCACCGCGCCAGTCTGGTGCGAAAGTCGCTCAACAAGAGTGACACGGTGACGGATGCAATTTATGACGCGGGCTACAACTCGAACAGCCGTTTTTACGAAACATCGAATCAGGTATTGGGCATGACATCGTCAAACTATCGCGCCCGGGGAGCACAGACTGACATCCGCTTCGCCGTGGGTGAATGCTCTCTGGGGTCGATCCTCGTCGCTCAAAGCGAGCGTGGTATCTGCGCCATTTTCCTTGGGGACGACCCGGACGCGCTTGTGCGCGAATTACAGGACCAGTCTCCGAAAGCCAATCTGATCGGCGGTGACGCCGGCTTTGAACAGCTTGTAGCGAAAGTGGTCGGGTTTGTCGAAGCGCCGGAACGCGGCCTCGATCTTCCTCTTGATGTCCGAGGAACCGCCTTCCAGCAACGCGTCTGGCAATCGTTGCGGAAAATTCCCGCAGGCTCGACCGCAAGCTATACAGACGTTGCACAGCTCATCGGCTCTCCCCGTTCGGTACGTGCGGTCGCCCAAGCCTGTGGCGCCAACAAGCTAGCGGTGGTCATCCCCTGTCATCGCGTGGTCCGCAACGACGGCGCAATGTCGGGCTACCGCTGGGGTGTAGAACGGAAGCGCGCGCTTCTCGGGAAAGAGGCGAACGCATGATTCGGATCGAGGGAATCGGCGAGTTGAGTCGCCGCCTGAAACCCGCAGCCGAGCGGGTTGACAGGTTCGATTGGCAGAGGATCGCAAGAGATCTGGACCAACAAGGCAACGCGATGATGGAACAGCTTCTTTCGCCGGAGGAGTGCCGGACTATCGCCGGCCTTTACCCGAATGATGACGTCTTTCGCAGTCGCATCGTCATGGAGCGGCATGGTTTCGGGCGCGGCGAGTACAAATATTTCAGCTATCCCCTCCCGGGTCTTCTATGCGAACTCCGCACAACAGTCTATCCGCATTTGGTCCCGGTCGCCAATCGCTGGAATGAAGCGATGGGAATCGATGTCCGCTATCCCGAGAAGCATGCCGACTTCGTCGAGCGTTGCCACAATGCGGGTCAGACACGGCCGACGCCGCTTCTCCTCCAATATGGAGTCGGCGACTACAACTGCTTGCATCAGGACCTCTACGGGGAGCATGTCTTCCCGCTCCAGTTGGCTATCCTGCTGTCCGGCGCCGGCGCGGACTTCACCGGCGGCGAGTTCGTCATGACGGAGCAACGCCCGCGCATGCAGAGCCGGCCAATGGTGGTGCCTCTCCGTCAGGGAGATGGTATTGTCTTCGCAGTTCACAACCGGCCTGTGCGTGGCACGCGCAGCACGTATCGCGTAAACCTGCGCCACGGCGTCAGCCGCATACGGTCAGGGCATCGTTATACAGTCGGCATCATTTTTCACGACGCGACATAAGAGCAGATTGCAAAGCAAGAAACGGAGTGTTTCGAGCGACGCATAAAGGTAAATTTGCTGAGTAGACGCAATTCGCGCTCTCACAAACCACAACCGAAAAAGGAAATCACATCATGTCTAAGGAAGAGAACAACAAGACCATCGTAGGCCGTTGGTTTACGGATTTCTGGGGTAAGACTTGCAATCTAGGCATCGTTGACGAGCTCGCCGCTCCAAACATGCTTCTTCAGTATTCGCTGCATGCGCCCCGCAAAGGTCATGCAGACATCAAGGCATTCATGACCGATTTCCGCAAAGCGTTTCCGGATCTCAATTTCTGGGGCGCTGCCGACCTCATCGCCGAGGGCGATTATGTGGTCGGCCGTTGGGAAGGCGGTGGCACGCATAGCGGTCCGGCGTTCAGTGATTTTCTCGTCGGATCGTTGCCGGCCGCGACCGGCCGGAAGATGCATTTCACCGGAACGACGGTTCTGAAACTCAAGGACGGCATGATCGTCGAAGAAATCGGTCTCGACGACGGCGTGACTGCGTTGCAGCAACTCGGACTGATCAAAGCCGGCTGATCACGGTACACGGAATACACACAGAGCCGCGCTCAGCCTGGACCGCTGCTGAGCGCGGATTTCGGGACGGTTCGTCCTCTCGACCAAACCCAAATCATCGTCCAAGTGCCAAACGTAGTGTTGGAAGGATTTGCCCTCGGGATGGTTCAATCCCCTACGCCGAAGCGGGATCATGAGCCGCAGTCATTCGGCCTCGAAACTCAGATCAAAGGGATGTGTGGTGCCCGGGGCGGGACTTGAACCCGCACTCCCGTTGCCGGAAAAAGGATTTTAAGTCCTTTGCGTCTGCCGATTTCGCCACCCGGGCACGTTGAAAATAAATAACTTAATGGATTTGAAGCATTGGCATGTCGGTCGGTATGACTGAAACTATGCCTACTTCATCCAACTTCCGTTCGTTGAGCGCCTCTAATCGAGTCACGGCCAATTCCATAGATTCAGGCGATGGATGAACATAACGCTGCGACACTGTGATCGTGCTGTGACCCATGAGCTTCATTATAGTGAAGGCGTCAGTGCCTGCTTCCCCTAGTCGCGTGCCAAACGTGTGACGAAGAGAATGCGGCACGAACTCGGCAGGCAACTTCAGCAGATCACGAACAGTCCTGTGCTGTTCGTTCAACCAGGTCTGATAAATAGGTGTGCCATCGCGTCGCTGAAAGACCAGACGCCCCAAAGACATCCGTTGCTTCAAAACTTTGGCTACACGGGCAGTTATAGGGACATTTCGCGACCTTGAATTTTTGCTGTTACGCGCTCGCACGGTTACGTATCCGTGTTTCGCGCCCTCCGCAGGCTCAAGTCGCGCGTCCGAACACTCAAGCTTGAGTGCTTCGCCCATACGCAACCCTGTATCCAGCATCAGCAGTGCGACATCGTGCAAATCACCAGACGTGGCACCAAGATAGTTTTTCTCCTGCGTATAGCTCAGAACAAACTCACGGGCGTGCTCGCCTCGTAGCAAGCGGATTCGAGGTACTCTGTCGATGATCTTCCACTCATGCGCTAGACGGAGAAGACGACGAAGCGTAGCCAATTCTCGATTCACGGAGGCGGGAGACAACGGCCGTTTGCGTCGCGATTTTGTTTTGCTGCGTGTTTCCTTGTACGCGTCTATTACATCTTCATCGATCCGATCCAGTGGAAGTCTCGCGAGCGTCTCATTGGCCAACAAAAACTTCAGTTTGGATGCATAGAACGAGATAGTGGCGGGCTTCTCTGCACATACCGTTTCTATCGCCCGTTTGAATCGTGGCGCAAACTCCTTTAGTGTCGGAACCGGCTTCTTCTCGCGTATCCCCACCTCTCCTTTCGCAAGTGCCGTCTTATGGGCCGCTTCAATCTGCTCGGCTACGCGCTTATTCGTCTGCTTGGTGCTCTCCCGGATCAGTTCGCCATTCCATTTGAACTTGTACCACCAGTTCTTACTCTTTGGTTGCTTATAGACTCCCATTACTTGCTGCCTTTCTTCTGCTTCTTCCCGCTCCCTCTTGGCCGGCCGCCAAGCTTGCCCCACTCCCTCAACTCTTTCTTCGTGTGTTTCTCGGCCCTCGCGCGTCCACCCTGGGCTCCAGTCTCACGAAAGAACTCACGTACGTCCTTCGGAAAGCGAACTTCTACCATACTACTATATTAACATAGGGCCTAGGTTTTGTCAAGCGGCAGTCCACGCTGCCCGTTGGCGCTACACTCCTCGGGAACGGATTGATGTCGAGACTGTTTGAACACTGCGGAGCCACTACGTCGCGAGCCCGTAGATGTGCATATTGCTAGCCGCGTGTCCAGAGTTGCCCGCCACTTTTGCGATAGGAACGGTCCAATCATGACGTGGCTGACCGACGCCCGATTCGACCGCAATCCCCTATTGAGGCGATATGAGACTACGACCATTTTCTGGCAAAGTAAAGGGATCATGCACGTCTCTCGGGCGACGCAACATCTTAAGAACGATTTCTAGGAGCTAACCATGGACAATCCATTACCACGCCGAGCGGCTGAGAACCCTACACAGTACAACATCGATGCAATCGCCAAGCTGGAGCATGATGCCCTTGATCGCCGCACCGCCACGGAGCGAGTAAGCGACCTAATCACGAAACTTGTGGGTAATGTGGGATTCCTACTGGCTCAATTGATCCTGATCGCGGGTTGGGGGCTGGTAAACCTCCACGTAATTCCAGGACTCAAAGCATTTGACCCATTTCCTTTCGGCGTTCTTGCTCTTGTCGTCTCTTTCGAAAGCGTGTTTTTAACTATCTTCGTGCTAATCAGCCAAAGTCGAATGGCCCGCCAGTCCGAACGGCGCTCACATTTGGATCTTCAAGTCGGCATGCTGTCTGAACAGGAACTGACAACCATCCTTCAAATGTTGCAAAAACTCTGCCAACACGTGGGCGTGAACGTGGAGTCCACCACGCAACAGGTTCAGTCATTTAGTAAAACAACGGACGTTCACAAGCTGGCCAGTGAACTCGAAGAGAAACTTCCGGAGGAATAAGGATGGGCTACGTCTCTATGGTACCGCGCGCGCGGGGGTCGACTTACTCTTATTCTCTACTGGGTATCCCTTCTCTCACCGGCCTTTGTTCACTAAAAGACCCCTCCCATCGACCTTCTGAGGACTGCTTGAGCACTACAGAGTGCTACCCGTTGATATGTATCGCGCCTCGAACGAGATGTCACAATCTCTCGCCGAGCGAACGACGCCCATGAGTCTACGGAGATTGGCAGGACAGTGTGTACGATAGGTGCGTGGATGTAGGACGCTGAGACTCTCGGCTATGGTCAATAGCAAAAACCGCAATCCTCCACCTTCGATGAGAGACGAGGTCCTTCGGGAGGCAGGTTACAAGTGTGGGAACCCAGTATGCCGGAATATCTTAACGCTGCAGTTGCACCACATGGTCTGGGTGAAGGATGGGGGCGGCACAGAGGCAATCAACTTGATCGCACTTTGCGGCCACTGCCACGACATGCATACGCAGGGCCACATCCCAACATCCGCGATTCGGCATTGGAAGGGCCTACTTCACGCTCTCAACCATGCTTTTAACAAAGAAAGCATCGATCTGCTGCTGTACTTGGCCCATCCTGGCGGCATCGAAAACATTTGGTATACCGGTGATGGGCTCTTGAAGTTCGCTGGGTTGATTGCGGCGGGTCTTGTCGAAGTCGCAGCGTCGCAATTCTCGGTTGGTGTGAGCTATGGGAAGGACAGTCCCCCGACCAGTCCACCCACGACTGCCATACGGGTTCGGCTCTCGGACAAAGGCAAGCAATTGGTGGACTCCTGGAAAAAGGGTGACGAGGCTCAATTCCAAGCAGCCATGGAGATGTGATCCCTCCGCATCATTTCTGAATGCGTTCGCTCGCTGTGGTTGAACTTCGGCAGGGTCCGTTCCTCAACTGCGATACTCTGGGGCCACTGAAGGTAGAATTATGGACTTCCAAGGGAACCAAGCCAGGGCACATCAAAATTATTCTCGGACACCTTTTGGCAGGAGGAACCCGTATAGCTTTAGTCCACATGTGGACTTGGTTGCTAGACGATAACAGCGGCGGGGACGACTTTGGACTCAGCCACAAGTTTTATCTGTGGATCGTTCCGCAACGTAACGAAAAGTAGTGGCCAAATTTTCACCCGTCGTTCTCCTGTAGGGGTCCTACATCGACGCCAGCCCCACAGTTGTTGCAGATGTACGCTATGACTTCGTCGAATCCACTCATTTCCTTGATGTGGCCACACTCAGGGCATGCGCATTTCAGGACGCCGTCTTCGAAAAATTGTTTTGCCGATTGAGGCACCCAAATCGTCGTTTCTTCACTCCTAATCCTGTTCGCCAAGTCAATCAGCGCTTCTGGAACGTCATCCCCGAAGCCTGCGACTCCCTCTTGTAGATCAGATCCAGCGAGGGCGCAAATTTTGTTGCCATCCCACAGCAATCTGATCTCTCCCGTGCGTATCACTCTCATTGGCATGGGCTCGCGGCTCCATCTTCGCAGAGTTTCATATGAACTGGTTGAAGCGGAGAAATGCCCTACATTCATCGCTGCTTGGGAGCATCGGAGCGGGGGTTAGAAAGAGCGGCGTAGTTGATACAATCGTCCCACGGATGATAGGGGCGAAGTCTATTTCGGAATTGGTGGAGCGTGAGATTCTGAACATTACCGACGCTAGAATCGCGCAAAGGATTCGCGAACTTCTAGTAAGTCCCTACCCGGTTGACAGGTCATGGGACTATGGAACTCCAGATGAGCAATTCACATGTTGGACCGTTCTAGAGCACCCGCCGTCGAACACTGGGATTGCATTTTGTGGCCAAGGCTTTGGCCCTTCGTACCCATGGGGCCTAGTATTCTTGTCGGGACCGCACATGAGTATCGGCATGGATTCCCAGTGGTTCGTCTCGCTTGAAGAAGCGATGAGGGATAGTATGGCGTGGGACGGGCCGAACCCCGAAGGTTACGAATCACAGTGATTTTCAAAGTAGCCCACTGCCGACTTTTCAGACCTCTTGACAACCGTGGTCCCCTTGACTCCGATCATTTAACGTCCTACAATTTTTTACACTTCGAATTGGGATCGAAGCAGTTGGAGGAACCATCATGCAGAAAACCATAACCGCGATTGTTTTCGCCGCTTTCGTACTTCCAGCCGGAGCATCAACTTTGTTGTTCAGTACAGGCAGTCCCGATGGCAAGATCGGCACTTTGTCAATGCCCGCTGGTCCTGGCTCACTCGAAACTGAAACGGCGGATGATTTCGTTCTCGGTCAGAACGCGCTGATCAACGGAGCAACTTTTGTCGGCCTTCTGCCCAGTGGTGCATCGCTTTCGAGCATCATCGACGTCGAGATCGAGTTATATCACGTCTTCCCAGTGGACTCCACCAACCCACCCGATGGGCGCGTGCTGACTCGGGTCAATTCCCCGAGTGACAATCAGTTCGCGGCATTCGACTCCGGGCTGGGATCGCTCAGCTTCTCGGCTAGTCTTCTGAATCCCACGTTCACAGTCGCCAACTCGGTGGTAACCGGCATTCACGCAATGCCCAATCAATTTACCGGAGGAGAGGGCGCGGTCACCGGCGAGGAAGTAGAGTTCATGATCACCTTCATGACGCCCTTCTTAGTCGGTGCCACCGATCACGACTTCTTCCGTCCCGAGGTGGCTCTGTCGAGTGGAAACTTCCTATGGCTTTCGGCCCCGAAGCCCATCACATCTCCGGGAACGCCATTTCAATTCCCCGGCGGGGCGACTACAGATCTGCAAAGCTGGATTCGTAATGACGGGGCAGGGAGTCTGGCACCGGACTGGGAGCGCATCGGAACTGATGTAACCCATCAGGGCCCGTTCAACGCGACGTTTTCGCTTTCAGGTGACCCCATTCCGGAACCTTCAACGATGTTGCTGTTTGGCGTCGGATTGTTGGGGCTAGGAGCTTGGGGACGGAAACACGTGATCAAAATTAAACGCTAGAGCGCATCATGCGAGCAGATTCGGCAACGGGCGGGCCGATATAACCGGGGTTTTTCACTAGAAGACAATCTGCAATTTGCGTGGTACAACTTCTGCCGGATTCATCGGACGTTACGCGCCACACCTGCGATAGAAGCGGGTATTGGCGATCACGTTTGGAGCGTCCATGAACTGCTAGAAGCCGCATGATGGGCGTTTCCGCTGTGGCCTAGGCCACCGTCACAGTAACAGGCTCGAAAGGGCCTTGGTATGATGCTCACGTGACGCGCCGAGCAACTATGTCGATCCTCGGCGTCTTCGCCATCTGCCTGGGCGACCTGTGTTGTCCGAATCGACAATCTTGGATCACGGCGCATCACCTGATACAAAGGTCCTTCTCGTGTTCGATTCGCCGGAGGCGCGCCGACTTCTCACGCTGGGCCGATCACACTTCCTGGAGGCCATGACCCAGTTACCTGGATTCTATGTCTCAAGCCGGTCGTATTGCAGGATTCTAGAGCGTTCCGCGTCGAGGTGTGGATCTTCTCCATCTGTCTTCGTACTCGCCCGCATTACAACGGGATCTTCACGCGGAAAAGTGGGCTGGGTATGTGATAGCCAGACTCAACGAATCGGGTTCCCTTGAATATGTCAACCAACATTTAGCGCACTACCCGCCCACGAGTTCTCTTCCTGCTTGTGGGATCATGAAGACGATGCCGAACTGTCCCACAAACTTCAGATTCTGGGCCAGGCAATCCGAGCATCCCCACGGATCGGTTTTCAATGGCTTACAGAACGCCCGATACGGTAGGTTTTTGGGCCAAGAATCGCTGAACTGTTCCGCGTCCCACTTGTAGCGCTATTGCGATCTCCCTGACTGTGGCGCCGGCCTGATGCATCTCTTCCGCTCGGCTCCGATCAAAGACAACTCGTTTGCGGCCTAGCTGCTTCCCCTTGTGCTTGGCGCTCTTGATTCCTGCCCGTACCCGCTCTCGGATTAGCTCCCTTTCAAACTCCGCTACCGATGCCAGGATGTGAAGCAGCAGGCGGGCGGTGGGATTGCTTTCATCGGTATCGATGCTCTGACTGACAGCGAGGAAACGGACACCATGCGCTCTTAGGTTTTCAATCCCATCCAGGCAGTTGCGGACCGAACGGCCAAAGCGGTCGAGCTTCCACACGAGTACGGCATCAAATCTGCGAAGTGCCGCGTCTTTCATTAGCCGATCAAGTTCCGGTCTGCTCGCCTTAGCGCCACTCCAGCCTGTGTCAATGTATTCGGCGGAAACCTGCCAGCCACGACGGACCACGTATTCCCCGAGTTCCCGAACTTGCATTTCACAGTTTTGATCCTGAGTGGAAACACGAGCGTATATCGCGGCATTGAGAATGGAGGGAGGGGCCTCCGAAGAAGCCCCATTTCCTGACTGGCCGCGTGTCATGCTGCCTGCTCCAGGTCGGCGAGATACCGTTTCGCTGAATCACGCTCATAACGCTTACCAAAGGTCGCTAGTACAGTCTTACCAGCTCGGCGGCATCCGGGATTAGCCTTGATCGAGTCCGCGTCTAGTGTCCAATCGACGGGAAATGATGCGGCGAGTAGTAAAGCGTCTGTCGCACGTTTGAAATTGAGCGCTAGGCCAAACCCTAAGCCCGAGCTTGTGTGGGTGACTCGCCAGTTTTGCCGGATGTCCGAATTATCTCCTCCCAGTTCGTCGGAATCGGACGGATGAACGAGCGATAACCCGCATGAGTGCTCGATAACGAAACCAGGACATCTGCGCTTCAGATTCGCATCGTGGTAGGTTTCCAGCCGATAGGCCGCATCCCAGATAGGCGGCTTCCAATCCGCTACAACTTTCAACCTGGGCGCCTTGGGGAGCGGTTTCGGCGTTGGTATGTCGCCAGTGACCAGGATCGCTGCGGACATTACCCCGTCCGCAAGACCCCAAGTCAGAACGTACGGCACCTGGCGATCATGACAAGCGTAGGCCATACGAACCACAAAGCGAAACTGACTCGTGATAGGCTCAGGCTTCCAAGCCCGCCCGCGTTCGTTGATCGGTTTCACATACGCGACAGATCGGTGAACGTGATTGGAAGTTGTCATGCGGCCACCTCCGGGTTGGGCGATGTCCGGCCGGCCTTCAGAATCTGGTCAGCGGCGTGAAAGATCCTTTGCGCCGAAAGTTCCGGTACTTCGTTTCCCGTGAACCAAGACTGAATGTAGCCACGCGATTCAGTGGCACCAGGAAGCCCCAAAGATTCGCAACACAGCAAGGCCACGCATTCCGCCTCCAATTCTCGAATGTCCCTAGGTGTGCGGTCCTTGGAGTCGCTATTAACGGAACCTTCTGACGTGTGACCCAATACGATATGGGCGAGCTCGTGGAATAAGGTAGACTCGGGTTGCTCGGCCACGGGATTAATTGCTACCTCACGTTTTCGGGCATACCCTTGGACATTGCCATCGAGCGCAGTAAAGGTTGCCTTTCGAATTTCCAGGCCCGCCAATGCCGCCATTTCGTCCCAACCGGGAATTGGATCAGCCACATATTCGCGGCCTTCTGTTTGGCTCAGAACGAACCAATGATTTTTGTAGACGAACCACGTAGCGTGGGCTTCCTGTTCAACTTGCTGGCCGTGCTTTTCCACGGTCTCGGTCCGTTTGACGGTAATGGGCATGCACAGCGCCAGGGCCTTCTCACCCTTCCGAACGTAACGCCCTAGTTCTTTCCAGCGTGGATATGTGGCAATAGGGCCGGGTTCAATTCCGCGACTTTCGCACTGGAGAAGCGCCAATAATTGATTCCCGAAACTGTACTGATGGAATCGGGAAAATGCTTTTGAGATTACGCCGGGTTCATTGACCGCTTTGTGTAGCAAGTCGGCCCAACGTGGGTTAGTGTGGTTGTAGCTCTGCATCGAATTACCCTCGATTGTGGAGTTAAGGGGGCGTCGAAAGTTGGCTCTTTCTTCGCTCCCGTCTTACACGTATAGAATACACCTAAATGGCTTTGGAATCAATAGTTTTGTGGTACTAAAGCGCCTCTTTTTTGAGTCAAATTTTGACTTGAAACACTTCCACGGCCAGCGCGTCTTCCACCCTGAAAGCGTTGCCGCAAAGCCTCGAAGCCGGGCCGGTATTGGTTGAGGAACTGCTACTGGTTCGGCTCTTTTTTGCCCTTCAAAGTGACGTTCGTGATTATGGTGACGATCTGGAAGGAACGCAAGGCGCTAAACTACGCAACTACAAAGCCCGCTATTCGGTTCCCCTTATACTCTCCCCACCATCACCATCGTCACTACTGTCATCCATTTTTCGCTTTCACGCCGAAACACGGAAATGTTTTTGCTTTAGAGAAACCGCCGGAACGAAAGGTCGAATGAAGAAGGTTCCTTGACGAGGCCGGCGGGGGTATCGACCCTCGATTACTTGTTCCAGCCCCGGCCATGCGCCACCCATGCGAACGAGCATGGGACGTTGGTCTCGGTTTGAAAAAAATTTGAAAATCGAAAATTTCGCAAGGTCAGCCGCCAAGATTGGACCGACGCATATTGGAACTGGGCTCCTGTTCAAAGATGCATTCGTGGGCAGAACGAATCGGAACGCATTTCTGCGAGATGGCGACTCATGCCGGACGGACCTTGAACGCTGTCGAATCTACTGCTGCTTGTCGTAAACGTGGACTTCGTCGAGTGTGCGGCCAGTGTTGGTGCCGGTGCCCTTGCGAGTGACGGTGAGGGTTTTGCCGTCCGCTGAAACGACATACTCAATTATGGAGGTGCCCTTCTCCCCTTTAGCGGTTTCCTTGAAATGCCTTTCGTCGATTCGCTGTCCGACTATGGTCATCATTCCCATCTGATACTCTTTTCCGTCAAGGAAGAAGTCGGAAGTTGCGAGGGTCTTTCTATCGGCTCGCATCACTGGCTTTCCATCCAACGTGTATTGCGTTTGGCGGTAGTGGTTCGCTAGCGCTTCCAACTTCAGGGCCTCGGACTTTCGGCTCGTCGGCGCACCAGGACTATCCTTCCATTTGTCCGGGTTTGGCTTCCAGGTTCCGACGAAAGGATCGGCGGCGAGGGCCAATCCGGCGGCAAACAGCATCAGTACGGCGGCTGGGGTGATGGCCACGATTGTGCTCAGGATAATCGAGCGGATGCAAGAAATCAATTGACAAGCTGTTACTTGCTGTCTTCGGCGGCTCCGAAACGACAACTTATTCTCGGATGGATACCCGTTTTCAACTCGGCATATGCGAACTGGCATAGAATTTGACGTGCATCCGAATATTCGCGAAGGAGATCTATTCATGTCGTCATCGCCATTACCTCAACAGAATCTCGAGCATTCAACGCTGGCGGTCATCGAGCGCTTCAATGAGGCGTTCAATCGCCACGACGCCGACCTGCTGGCATCTCTACTGACGGACGACACGGTTTTCGAGGACACCTCTCCAGCACCCGACGGCAGGAGCGTCAAGGGGAAGACCGACGTGGTCGCTTACTGGCGCGAATGGTTCACCCGCAATCCCGACTCTCAATTCACGACCGAGGAAATGATCGTAACGGGTGATCGGGCCATTGTGCGGTGGGTGTATCACAAGATGCGCCATGGACAACCGTGGCATCTTCGAGGCGTGGATGTTTTCACGGTGCGGGAAGGGAAAGTGGCCGCGAAACTTGCTTATGTGAAAGGGTAAACCTGCCGCCCTCTCCGGAAGGTCACTTCGGCCGTTTCATTAGTCGTGTAACAGATTGTCACGCCAACTGCTAGGAAATGTTTCAGTAGTCGGGCTGTCAAACAGTTGGGACGGGGAAATGAAATGAACAACGAACCGACTATTACCCTCTACTGCATATCTAAGAATGGCCGACGAGACACAACAAAGTTGACGCACCATACTTTACCGGTTGCGCGGGAGGTCGCAAAATGGGTACTTCAAGCTGGCAATGGGCGCTACTCCGAGATTGATGTTTGTACTGAGGACGGAAAGTCCGAAACGATTCGAAGTACCGCACCGGCTCCAACTGCCCCCGCCCCGGAAGTACTTCTCGTAGAGGACAACGCCGGCGACGCTCTTTTGATTGGTCAAGCACTGACCGAGTGCCAGATATCTGTTCATCTGCATATCGCCCGCGATGGTGAACAAGCACTACAAATATTGAAAGAACCAGACTTCCATCCTGATCTGGTCATTCTTGATCTCAATATTCCTAAAATATCGGGCCACACTGTGCTTTCGCTCTATCAGCCGAAAAAAACGGCGGTCATCGTCTTTAAGCATCCGAAAATGAGACCGACGTTGATCGTGCGCTGTCTCTGGGAGCGAAGGAGTACGTTCATAAACCGCTCGACTTGGACGACTATAAAGACACTGTGTGCGAGATGGTCCACAAATGGGTGCCGCGCGACAAGGCTATGGGGTGATGACCGGCGTCCGAACAAAGCATGCAAAAAACGACCGGGGGAACGAAGCGATGAAACAGGTATCAACAATCGTCTGCTGTATGATTTTGACGGGGGCCTGCGTGTCTGCTGCCGATCAAACGTGGACTGGTCGAATCAGCGATGACAAATGCGGTGCCAGTCACGAACAAATGATCGCTGCTAGAAACAAAGAACTGCACACAAGTAGTGGGGCGGCCGAACACGACTGTACATTGGCTTGCATGAAAGACGGGGCCAAATACGTATTGGTCACCAAAGACAAGGTCTACAATATTGCGAATCAGAACCTACCTGCGTTGCCTCAGTACGCAGGTCAACCTCTGCAAGTGAGCGGTGATCTCAAGGGTGACACGATCACGATTTCCAAAGTAACTGTCCTCTCATCGAAGCCTTAGAGGACGGCCGATTGCACCGAAGTACTTGGCGGCGAAATGCGGAATGTGGCAACAGGATAGTCTTTAAAGTGTAGGTTCGACGAGGTGAAAATTTATGGCTGAGTCAGGTTTAGGCTAAACCGGACGTTGCGTCCACTTCCAGATCAGCTTCCAAAGGGCTTCCGTATACTCATCGAGGTGGATGGGCTTCTCGACACACTCTCTTGCGCCCAACTGAAGCGCCTCCGCTTTGTCGGTTGGATTCGTGGACGAACTGAAAACCACTACCGGGATGCCATTCGCATTGGATCGCTTCAAGAGTGCAGGCCCCGCAACCTTTGGCATGTTCATATCGGTGATGATGAGGTCGGGTTTGAAAAGAGGATCGGCGAGTAGCGCAAGTGCTTTTTCTCCATCCTCCGCCACAGTGATTCTGACGGCTACAGAACAGCGCGAAACGATTTCTTTGATGAGTCGCGCATCTCCCTCGTTGTCCTCAGCCAGGAGAACCTCAATAGGCATATGAACCCGATTCGCAAACTGCGTTTGGATGTGTGGCACCCGCCTTTTTATCGACGATAACCTGCTAAAGATTTAGCCCCGGCGGACTGCTTTCGACAGCTAACGGTTACATGCATTCGCAAACCATAGCTCCGCCCTTCTGCTCGTGGCTAATAAATTTGATTCTTTGGACACATGGACGCATTGGGACGGTTTTTCAGCAACTTTTCTATACTACTCGTTCATAGGAAAGAACCCGAAAATGGCGGTGATCCGTCCATCTGTCCTAAAAGTGACAGGTATGGAGGAATTGAGGTCGTCGAAGCCGATGTGCTGGTCGTACTCACTCAGGATGGCCTGGAAATTCCTTCGGCAGCGCAACATTGCGCAACGGTGGAACGCTGACCAGCATCAACACAAGAGCGGAAAGAAGCGTGCCGCCAGTGAAAGGAGAAAGCCATGTACGTCATTACAGGCGCCTCAGGAAATACCGGAAGCGTAATAGCGGAGAGATTGCTCGCAGAGCGCGAGAAGGTGCGTGTGGTGGGGCGCGATCCGAAGCGGTTGGAACGATTCAAGCAGAAGGGTGCAGAATCATTCATCGCTGATGCGACCGATGCGAGTGCGGTCACGAAAGCGTTTGCTGGGGCGAAGGCAGTGTACGCGATGATCCCTCCTAATATTGCTTCGCCGGATGTTCGTGCTTACGAAGAGAGTGTTTGCGACGCCTTGCGCTCCGCCATCAAGAAAAACGGGATAACGTATGCCGTGGTTCTGAGCAGCGTCGGCGCGGACAAATCGCAGGGAACAGGTCCCGTGCTTGGACTGCACAGTCTTGAAAAGAAACTCGAAGGCATTGCGGGTTTAAATGCTCTCTTCCTGCGGGCCGGTTACTTTATGGAAAACCTTCTGCCCCAGGCTGGCGTCATTAAGTCGATTGGAAGCATGGCCGGTCCAGTCAAAGAGGACTTGCCCTTGCCAATGATTGCAACGCGTGATATCGGCACCTTTGCAGCCGAAGCCCTGCTGAGATTGAATTTCGGCGGAAAAAGCACGCGGGAACTGCAAGGGCCTCGTGACGTCACTTATACGGAAGTTGCGAAGATCGTAGGCGCGGCGATTGGCAAGCCCGACCTTGCTTATCACCTCGTACCTGCAGCGCAGTTGAAGCCAGTGCTGATGCAAATGGGGATGTCGTCCAATATGGCAGACCTGTTGCTGGAGATGGCTGATGCACTCAATTCGGGCAACATGAAGATGCTTGAACCGCGCTCTCCAGCGAACACGACTCCGACCACGCTAGAAACTTTCGTCCGCGAAATCTTTTTGCCGGCGTATCGAGGAAAAGCATCCAGCGCGTAAGGCATAGGGCCGAGCGTTCTTTTGTCACGGTCGGATCGCGACGGTTGGGGTTTGTTGCCAGCGGTGTCGGCAGCGTAGTCCTAAATCAATGACAGGATGTCTCTATGGAGATGTGGCTACACTTAGACTACAATGTCTAGCCGACTCTTCCTGCTGGTAGTGCTCATTGCCGCATCAGCTTGGGCTCAGAGTGCTCGCGAGTACTACAAGGAGCTCTATGTTGCTGGTGGACTCGACCGGATGGCTGATCGTTACGTTTGCTTCGATGATGATCCAAATATCAAGACGTTCTTTGTGTTCGCTGAAAGCAAGTACGTTCACGAGTATATGATGGCTGACGGCACCTTCGGCAAATTGCCCAAAAGTTATCAGACCGAACTAAAGAAGGACTTCGTTATATCGCGTGGTTACGATAAGGGTGTTGCTCTCTCTGCTGAGGATTTCCTGGACGCGGACCACGACTCGTGGGTGAGTCAAAAATTTAGACTTGATAACAGGACTCCGGCAAGAGTTCGCTTCACAATTGTATTTCAGACATTGCGATACAAGCGCGCTGTGGAAATCCTAAACGCCGATGGAACGTTCAGATCCGAAGTTGCAAGATACGGTCGTTGCGAATTGGTGGCACCAGGAGTCTTGCAACAGGGGCGCTGATTTTTTGTGCTCCGGCATCATGCACGTTGAAGCCTAATAAATATCGACATTTGAAATTGCCTTCACCGCGTCAGAGGTATCTTGGAACAGTCGGCGTGATTTCTGACGTGTATTAGCTCAGACTTGATCTGACATGGGTGGTTAATCAGGCAGCCGCATCGGCGGCCGCGCCGTCGCCTGCGCTCCGCTGCGCAGGGCTCCGCTCCGGCTCCGGCGCTGTGGGCCGGAACGAATC
>Ga0210401_10003067_pt1 | contig 18021 bp, 15 predicted proteins | sample IncBWH32MmetaG_FD_150866 | JGI IMG/M metagenome (GOLD analysis project Ga0210401, IMG submission 150866) | Forest soil microbial communities from Barre Woods Harvard Forest LTER site, Petersham, Massachusetts, United States - Inc-BW-H-32-M | ecosystem: Environmental > Terrestrial > Soil >... | reverse complement strand
TCAACTTCATCTACACGCACCAGAGCGGCCAGCCAACTACGGTCACCTGCCCGGTTGCAACTTCCGAGTTCGGCTGTTTTGCGAACCTGGTGCCGGGCCAGAGCCCCTATTCAGGGCCGCACAACTACACGCAGTGGCTCAACCCGGCAGCGTTCGCCGAGCCGCCCGCTGCTACAGCGATCGGACAAACGAGTTATGCGCCCCTCGGTGGAGGCGGTCAGCAGGTCTACGGGCCAGGCTTCAACAACCTCGATGCCTCCATCTTCAAAAATTTCGCAATCAACGAGTCCATACATCTGCAATTCCGTGCGGAGTCATTCAACTTCACCAATACACCGCAATTTGCTCAACCGGGAAATCTGAACCAGTTCACAAACAGCAAAGGCGGCTTCAGCGCAATCACGGCAACACGGGCGCCGTCGCGGCGTTTCCAGCTTGCGTTAAAGTTGCTCTTTTAGGTTGAAGCGCCGCGGGCGCCGTTATGGGAAGAGCGGCGCGAATTTTCAGATCGCCTATCAGGACGACATGGAGGGAGCCGCAATCGTCATTCGTTGTTCCTGCGGGGTCTCGACGTTGCGGGGGCACAAGCCGCCAGCCAGGCGCTGTTTGATCAGGACGTTCTTGCGCCCATTTTTCGCCGTGCCAACCGTTCGAACGGCTCACTCGGCCCGGTATGAAGTAGCTCTTCGTTTGACAAGCATCGAGTCGAACGCTGCCGGCGCCGAGATTGTGGCGGGCCGACTTCAACTTGAGTCAAAAAGCTCGAACCGATCACGTACGAATTGGTCCGCGTAACCGAGTTGGTTGATTGCGTCGGAAACGCGCCGCGCCCCATACACCACCGAGAAAATATGCAGGACACCAAGGCAAATGTCGGCAGCCGCCCGGCTCGGCAACTTGGCACGATCGGCTGGCACAGTCCGGACATTCTGGGCGGGCACCGGGATTCGCAAAGCGCTATTTGCGGCGGGCTCGGATTCGGGTCCCCTCGGGCCGGGTTTGAACAACATCCGCCAGTCTTCCCGTAACTGTTCTAGCATCAACGAAAAGATACTTCCGGCGGCAAACTTTCGCCAACTCCGGCCGCCCGCCTCCGGTACCAACGGGCCATCACCGTCCCGGTCAAAATCTGGTAACATTCAGTTGCATCCGGTGTCTAAGGGATTAGCGGTTTAGGGCGCAATCCAGGACGGGGAGTGGCGCACACCATGTCCGAACTAGCGCAGAGTTTACCGTGGGCAAGGGACGAAGCCGAGTTTGTCTCTGAACTTCAGGCGGGGTCTGACGCCGCGTTTGACTGGCTCGTCACGTATTACCATGCAAGTGTCTTCAATCTCGCTTACGGAATACTCTCGGACGCGGCCGACGCGGCCGATGTGACGCAGGAAGTCTTCCTCTGCGCCTTCAAGGGTATTCGCGGTTTCCGCCGGGGTAGCTCTCTTAAGACGTGGCTCTACCGGATCTCCGTTCGCCAGGCGCTCAATCATCGCCGCTGGTGCTGGCGTCATCACCGCGACCAGGTTTCGATCGATGCCGGGCCCGAAGAGAGCGATCTTTCGATGCACCTCAGGGACGCCGACCCGAGCCCGTTCGATCAGCTCGCTACTCGCGAGACGCAAGCTGTGGTTCGCAAAGCCCTAGGCACGGTTCCGGCAATTTTCCGAAGCGCGGTCATTCTGCGCGATCTGGAAGGCCTCTCTTACGAAGAAATCGCTGAAATCATGGAAGTGTCTGTCGGCACGGTGAAGTCCAGGATCTTGCGTGGCCGACGCCTTTTGCGCGAGGCTCTCGACCCGTTGCTTCACCAGGCACAGCGGGCATGCGCCGCAGTCTCAGACCCGGCCGAATCGGCCGATAATGACGCTACTGCCCGAGCGCAGAAAGGGGCGTTCCCGCAGGACTCTGCGGCTGCGTCTTCGATCATTAGTTTACAGGCAGCGATGGGAGGGCGGCGATGAATTGCCAGGAAGCGGCGCGCCATCTGCCCGGTTATCTTGACGGTGCAATCGAATTCCACACGCAGCATGGGCTGCGTCAACATCTTGAGTCCTGCCACGATTGCCGCGGTGAGGCGGATCGCTATCGTTTGATGTCCCGCGCGCTTGCGAATCTTGAGGCGATGCCAGTCCCTCCGGACCTGGCGCTGAAGATTCGTATCCACGCTTCGAAGGCGTCCCCTGTGCGCAGCTTTGCGCGCCGCGCGCGCACGCAGGTCGCGCTTGTGTTTGGGAATATTCTCGCGCCCATCGCCCTTCCGGCTACCGGCGGAGTTCTCGCCACGGTCGGCGTTTTCGTTCTTCTTCTGCAAAACCTGCTCGTCGGAGTACCGATGGGCAGCATGGTCGCCAATGACCTCCAGATCAACCTCGTGCAGCCGGCTTATCTTGAGAGTCTCGGTCCGATTCCTGCGCCGACGTTTGACATGGGTCTGACGCTTGACGCGACCGTTAATGCGCAAGGTCAGGCCGTCGATTACAAAATCATCTCCGGCCCCACCGATTCAGATTCGAAGCGGCAGATCGATCAGGTGATGCTGCTTTCGCACTTCCGACCGCGGCTGAATGACGGGCGACCCACAAGCGGCGGTCACGTCGTTTTGAACTTCAACTCGATCCGCGTCAAGGGCTAGGCAAACCCAAAACCCTTTCCGGTAGTTTTCCACCCGCTTACGGGCAACGCAGAGTTTTGCCTTTGCACATAGGTTGATTTATAGTTCCGGCAAGAGGGGACTATGAATTTTTGGCGCTCTGGCGGTATCACGGCTGCGGTGCTCATTTTTCTCGGCAGCGGATTCTCACAGGGGCAAACTCCGCAACAAACCGGCACGGCCCCGGCGCCGGTGATTGGAGTTAGCGCGAGCCCGCTCATGCCCGCCCTCGCCAGAATACCCGCACCGGACGATCCGCTTGAGATGGTCCGCGAAGGAGCACAAACCGTCGAGACAGCGCAGGAACGGTCTGATGCCGTCAATCTTTTGATCAAAGCAGAAAGACTTTCGAATGTCCGGGCGCAGGCTTACGACCTCAAGACGTCTTTCACGACCTACGGCTCGCTTCCATCCGACGGTCGCTGGATCCTCGAAGATATTTCTCCGTCGCGTGACGTTTATCGCTGGACGGCGCAAGGGCCAGGCTTTTCGGGCGTCTACCTCTATAACAATCGGATGCTCTTGAGCAATCAACCGGCTGGCACGGTTCCCTTGCGTCTCACGCAAGTGCGCGAGGCCCTCTTCTTCATCTATCCCCCGCTCGGTCCAAGAATTGGTATGCGCACCGCGACCGTGAACGGGGCCAGCGGGCAACTGCGGTGCGTTCTCGTCGCGCGCCGCTTGGCAAGCTTGGCTGGCGTCACATTTTCGAGCGGCCGCAGCTTCGAAGAATCGGAGTACTGCGTTGATGGAATGTCCGGCCTACTCGCAAGCTATTCGCCGGTTCCCGGGCTTTACGTTCGCTACGACTACAGTTCCGCGATCAAGTTTCACGACCACCTCATACCTTCCGGCTTTACGATCTCCGAAAACGGTCACACAGTGATTGAGGCGCGAACCGACAATGTCTCGGACCCGCCCGACGTGAATCACAGCCTGTTTCAGACCGAAGGGCTGAGCCAGGTAGGGGTTGGCTCCATCATGGAGCCCGCGTTGATGGTTTGGGGCAATCAACCGAGCACAGCAGCCACGGGCACGCAAGTGGTCGTCGTTCACGGAACCGTTTCGTCCGATGGACGATTGGGTGAGCCGGAAATTCTCGCGAGCACCGATTCGGCCCTCAACGACGAGGCGCTTCAACATGTGAACCGCGCTCACGCCTTGCAGATCGATCAGGATCTTCAGCCCGGCACAACGCCGGAAACTCGAGAGGCTTTCTTTGTCGTGAGGTTTGATCCGCCGCGGCCCTGTCCCCAATCGAGCTTTATTGCGGGAGTTGGCTGCGCACGGTCGAACTGAGAAGGAAGATCAACGAGCGAGTCGCGCGACGCTAGTTGGCTTTGGCAGCGGCAGCGCTTACCGCGGCAAGAAGAGCTTTCGGGCCGTCGTATCCCTCTTCCCGATACGTGATTCGCCCGCTCCGATCGACTACCGCGACCGTTGGATAGCCCACAAGGAAGTATTGTTCGGTCACCGTCGGCTCACCCCCGACTAACAGCGGGAACGTATAGTGCTGTCTCTCGGCGAAATCGGCGACCGTTTTGGCATCTTCGCCTCCGTTTAGCCCCAGCACGATCACGCCGCGCTTGGCATAATCTTCGCTTATTTTCTGAAGATTCGGCATGGAAGCGCGGCAGGGCGCGCACCAACTCGCCCAGAAATCGACCACCACGACTTTTCCGTGAAGATCTCGCAGATGATATGCATGACCCGCCGCGTCAGAAAGAGTGAAATCAGGCGCCTCACTTCCAACAATAGGCGTGAATACAATTTGCTCGGGGCCGAGCGAGTCGACCCGTTTTGCTGAGGCGGGCGGCGAGAATTCGAATCGCCCGGTCGAGACATTCTGGTTGCGTTGCGTGAGAGAGTAGCGGAGCATTTCCGTGGGCTTGTCGGCGTAAATATTGGAGCCGGCAATCTCATACGTTTGCTCATCGATGCGGATCGTAGCGTATTGCGCCCCGGGAAGTGCGCCGGCGGGCCACCTCGTGCGCTGGACCAGCAGGATGTAATATTTCTTTGTCCCGCCGCCGACAGTAAAAGTATCTTCTCGAAGAATCTCGGCGCTTTTGATGTTCTGGTCGATCCGTGCAAGGTCAGCTATATAGGACGGCGTTCCGCTGGCTGATGCTGACTTCGCATATTGATTCGTCTTTCGATCAAGCGTCCATTGCGTTTGCCCGTCATCAACACAGATGCGGCCGCTTGGATTGCGATCCTCAACCCGATAGGCCGAGCCGCCGCCGGTTTCGATGAAATGCCGTTCGGAGGTTTGCGTGCCCTCGATCGTTGCAACCGTCACTTGAGCCTGGTAGCTCTTCAAGTTCCGATATGTCGCGGCCGCCTTCTTCAAGACCAGTATTGCGTCGGCGTCTTGCGCGTGGACAACACTTGCGTGCAGCAGTCCGCACATCGCGGGGGCGCCCAAAAGAAACAGAGCGGATCGCAACGGTCGACTTATGGCGTTTGTTTTCACGATAAGCCGAAGATTGCACCTTAGGCCAGGGTTTTGCAAGCCACGCAGCACCTAGGCGGGAACAGGCGGGATGCTAATTGTTTTTCGCCACCGCGGCTCTAACTGAACGCAGAATCGCGCCGGGCTCATCGGTGGGAGAGCCTGCAAAGATGATTTTGCCGTTGCGGTCAATCACGAATGTCATCGGATAGACGGCAACCGAGTATTTCGCAAGTAAGTCGGGGTCCGCGCCAACCAGAAGCGGAAACGTGTACGCAGAATCGGTCGCGAATTCGTTGACTTGAGAAGCATCTTCGCCGATGTCCAGCCCGAGTACTGCGAGGCCCTTTTCGCCATATTGGTCGTGGAGCTGCTGAAGGTAGGGCATTTCCGCGCGCGAAGAAGGGCACTGGCTCGCCCAGAAATCGATCAGTACGACCTTGCCGCGAAGATCGCGCAGATGGACAACACGGCCGGCCGGGTCTTTCAGCGTGAAGTCGGGCGCTTCGGTGCCGATCAACGGCGAACGGGAAGTTTGGGCAGGCGACGCCTGCAGCGTTTGGGTCGGGTCGCCTGCGCGATTTGCGTCATCGTCCGCGCAATGAGCCGAGGGTCCTGCGGCCAGGGTTAATCGCGGGGCCGCCAGGACGCAAAACAAGATCGCAAATCTTATCCAGGCCGCGGCGGCCGATCGGAACATTTTCAATCCCTCGCCTCGCAAATAGCTCATTTCCAAAAAGATGACACAGACAGTTCCTTGTGACAAGGCGCGCATTTTGCAGCGTACAGGAAACGGTTTCTGCCAATTCATCGTCCAATTATCGAGCCCCAGTGCGAGAGTCTTTCGTGCTGCGAATTCTTGACTAAGCTTATTCTGCCCGATAAAGTGAGCGCAGGGGACGACCTGCAACCGATCGCGGCGTCCCAGCGGGGTATTGCCCTCAGAAACGGTGAAGTGACCCATCCGAAGACTGCTTCATAGGTTCGTTAAACGCTGCCCATTGGCACTGGTCAGCTTGTGTGCGTTGGCCGCTGCCGTCGCACCCGCCGCGCGCGGCCAAGACGGCTCTGATTCGCCTGGTGGGATCAGCGTTGAGGAAAACCAACAAGTCTTTGCCACTCTGTGCGCGTTGGATGCCGCCGGATTCCAGGCCGAAGAAAGCACGCTCGGCGATTCGGCCGCTCCGATCGCCTTTCGCCAGGAACTGCTCCGCCTGCAAGGCCCGGCGACCGACGCCGTCCGCAGCTACTACAACGGTCATCCCGGCGCCAATCCAGGCACGCTTCTGTCGCGCTACATTACGTTCGCCCTTGTGCTGGGGCCGCCACCCCGCTTCTCGTTTCAGATCAACGAGGACGAACTCCCGCCCGAAGCGCTTGCTCTCGAGGACTTTCAGCCGCTGCTCGGCGCGTTCTATCAGGAAGCGCAACTTGAGTCGAGATGGCAGACGATGCAGCCCGAACGGGTGCGCCTTTCCGGGACCTATCGTGCTCTTCTTCGTGGCGTCGTGGTCAAAACCAACGCTTACTTGCGCGAAATTGTCGGCAGCCGCGGTGGACGCACCTTTACACTCTATGTTGAGCCACTCGCCGGAGGCCGCACGAACTTTCGCAACCTCGGCGATCATTACGCCCTGGTCGTCGGACCGAACCCCAATGATTCCGAAGACGAAGTCCAGCACGCCTATTTGCACTTCATGCTCGACCCGATGGTCATCGCGGACCTGAACAAGCTGGAAGCCAAGCGCCCGCTGCTCGATATTGGCGGCCGCGCTCCTGAGCTTCCCGATGAATTTCGCAATGACCTCACGTCTTTCGTCGATGAGTGTGTTGTGAAAGCCGTTGAACTCAAGTTGCGCAATATCTCGGCAGCCCAGCGCGAAGCGGTTCTCAAGCAAGATGACGACGCGGGATTTGTCATGGTGCGTCCGCTCTATGCGGGGCTTGCAAAGTTTGAGAAAGACACGCCCTCGATGACGTATTATCTTGCCGACCTTGTGGCCGGTGTCGACGTCGCCGCCGAACAAAAGCGTTTCGAAGGCTATACCTTCGCCACCGCGGAAACGGCGCCAGCGAAGACTCAGCCCGACGGCGAAGCTGCTGCCCCGAGCAAAGCTCAGTTGCTCGCCCAGGGCGATCGTGAAATCGCGCTGCACAACGGCGAAGCGGCGGCGGCCGCGTTTAATCAGGTTTTGCAGGCGTATCCGAACGATCCAGAGGCGCTATACGGTCTCGCCGTTGCGTCTGTATTGTCGGGACACGCGGATGAGAGCAGGGAACTGTTTCAGCGAGTGATTGCGACGGCGGGATCGAGCAACAGCAGCGCGCCTACGAATCCCACGGTCGTCGCTTGGTCGCACATCTACTTGGGCCGCATTGCCGACCTTGAAGGCACGCGCGATCTTGCAATCAAAGAGTACCGGGCAGCTCTGGCCGTGGCCGGAGCTCCTGATGCAGCACGTTTGGCAGCGCAACGCGGCGTGGACCAAGCCTACGCACCGCCTGCGCGTGGTGGTGGAGACAATACTCAGCAGCCGTGACTCGAACGATATTTGTGGGCCGGCTCCAATCGAGGCAATGGGGGATTCGATATGAACATGCGTAAGATGATTTCTATAGCGGGCGTAGGCACGATGGTATTGGCGGCAGTCTTGTTCAGCACGGCGACAGCGCAAGCGCAGAACGCACCTTCTTCCAACGGCCAAGGTGGCCAGGGCGCGCAGAACGGGCAGGGGCGGGGCCGCGGTCCGGCCATTGATCCCGCCGAAGAGGCAGGGCTGAAGGCATTCAACTCTGCGACCGACCCCGACGCGCAGATCGCGGCGGGCGAATCGTTCGAACAGAAATATCCGAACAGCCGCTACATCGAAAGCGTCCAGGGCCTTCTTGTGAACGACTACTACACCAAGAACAATTGGGACAAGTTCTATCCTGAAGCCGACAAGGTTCTCGCCAAGGATCCGGACAACGTTCCGGTCCTCACGCTTGTGGGCTGGGTCATCCCGCGGGTTTACAAGGCTGACGATCCCGCCGAGCCCGCCAAGCTTGATCAGTCCGAAAAGGACGAAAAGCACGCGCTCGAACTCATCGGCGGCATGGCCAAGCCGCCCGGCCTCACCGATGACCAGTTCAACCAGGCCAAGGCCAGCGCGGCCGCACAGGCGCACAGCGGGCTTGGCATGACCTACTTCCGGAAAAACGATTTTGACGGTTCGGCCAAGGAGCTGCAGACGGCCACGACAGAATCGCCCGACGTCGATCCGACCGACCTTTACGTTCTTGGCATCGACTATCAGAAGCTGAATCGCGGCAGCGACGCTTCAGCGGCTTTCACCAAGTGCGCTGCAATTCCCGGCGCAATGCAGGACCGTTGCAAGCAACTAGCGATGACGACGGGAGCTTCGCACTAAACGGAATACCTTGGCGATCGATCACGATGAGCGGGAAAATCTGGAGGCGCTGCTTGGCTATCGCTTCGGCGACCCCTCTCGGCTTGAAGAAGCTCTGACCCATCGTTCCCTGCGACAGGGAATCGGCGGCACGGACAACGAACGCCTTGAATTTCTGGGCGACCGCGTCCTCGGCCTTGTCGCCAGCGAATGCCTCTGCGACGCGTATCCGCGGTGGGAAGCGGGCCAACTTTCAAAAGCGCTGGCTCGCCTTGTCAACGCCTCCTCGATCCAGGGCGCGGCGCGACGGTTGGGATTGGGCAATCACCTCCGCTTGGGTCCCGGTGAAGAAAAAACAGGTGGGCGCGAAAAGAAGCGGTTGCTTTCAGACGCTTACGAGGCTGTGCTCGGTGCGATTTATCTCGATGGCGGCCTCGCACCGGCGGCAGAATTCACGCGCCGCACGCTGGTTGATCCTGCGCTGAACGCTGAAGTTGGAGCGCTCGAGCGTCCCGATCACAAATCCGCTCTTCAGGAATGGCTGCAGGAGCGCGGCCGCGACGTTGTCGAGTATCGCCTGGCGGACACGAGCGGTCCCGATCATCAAAAAACGTTTGCGGTGGAAATTTGGCATGAGGGCAAGCCGCTTTCCTCGTCATCGGGCAAGACGAAGAAAGAGGCCGAGCAAGGCGCGGCGAAACTGGCACTCGAAATTCTCGCGGCAAGCTGACCGTCCCGGAACAATCAAATGGAGCAGATCGAGGCCGGATCTCCAGAAGTCGTCGCAGCGGAAGCTCCCGCGCCTCCGCAAAGCGTCCCGCATTCGGGCACCGGCACGCTGGCCGATCTTGTCGAATCGCTGCTCGTTACGATTCTGCTCGCTCTTTTCGGCACCACATTTCTTGTGCAGGCTTACAAGATTCCATCGGAATCTATGGAGCCCACGCTTCTTGTCGGCGATCATCTGCTCGTCAACAAATTTATCTTCGAGGGCAACGGCGCATGGTATGAAAAACTTCTGCCCTATCGAGCTATCCGCCACGGAGACATCATCATTTTCAAATTTCCGTACGAAGATCATCCCGACTACGTGAAGCGCGTCATCGGCATCCCCGGCGACCGGATTCGCATCATTGATAGGCACGTGTTCGTGAACAGCCAAGAGCTTGTCGAGCACTACGCCGTCCACGAGCAGTCGGGCGGTGATCCGATCGCTGAAAATTTCCCGCCGCTCGATCCCTATTCCATTTCGATCGGGCTCCGTCCGGAATGGGCGCACGAGATTTCCAAGTACATCGATGGAGACGAACTGGTCGTTCCGTCTGATCGCTATTTTGTCCTTGGCGATAATCGGGACGATAGTCTCGACAGCCGTTACTGGGGTTTCGTCGATCGCAGCGCCGTCATGGGCGAGCCGGTGCTCATCTACTGGTCGGTTGATGCGACCGCGGATGATTATGCGGACCGGAGTCTTTTCGGCACCCTCGAAGGGATTGCGCAGACCATTGCACATCTGCCGAGCCGCACGCGCTGGGGCCGCTTGCTCCGCGAGGTGCACTGAGTGGGCCTCGAATTCAGACCGGGCATGATCCAGACGCTTTCGCCGGACATCGCCCGGCCAGCCGAGCCAGCCGCAGGCAGCAAGCCGTGGCTGCGCGGCTTGCTGACTTGGACCGTGTCGCTCCTCGTGCTCGTGCTTGCTTTGGACGCGATTGGCTCGTTGCTTGTCCGCCGTGATCGCGTAAAGCAGCGATTGAACGCGCGCCTCGCAGCCGCGTTTGGACGCAAGGTTGACGTGGATGCGTACTCGTTCAATCTTTGGGGCGGGCCGACGCTCGAAGCGGATGGCGTTCGCGTGGCGGAGGATCCGCGCTTCGGGCACGAGTATTTTCTCCGCGCCGACTCCATTGCCGTCCGTCTCCGCTGGTTAAGCCTTTTGCGTGGCCGCTTCGAGCTCGGTTCGCTCGCGCTTGCCGGTCCGACGCTTAACGTTGATACGAATGCAGCCGGCGACTGGAACTTGGCCGAATGGCTTGGTCATCCGACGCCGATGGCGGCCAACAGTATTGGGCCGGTAAGGACGGCGTTCGTGCCGCGCTTTCTCGCGATCGACGTCGAAGACGGACGCGTCAATTTCAAAAGCGGCGACGACAAGCTGCCTTTTGCTTTCATCGATGTGGTCGGAACGATTGAAGCCGATGGTCCGGAACGTTGGCGCCTCGATCTCCAAGCCGCACCGTGGCGCGCCGCGGAGCCTTTGCAGCAGGCCGGCACGATCCATCTGGCCGGCAGCGTCGGCGGAACTTCTTCGGCGCTTCGACCGGCAAGCCTGCAGATGAGTTGGACCGCAGCCTCTGCATCCGATTTCTTGCGCCTGATCGACGGCGACGATTCGGGCATTCGGGGTACCGCGGCAATTGTGTTGAACGCGCAGACCGCGGCGAACGGTTGGGCGATTGAGGGTCAGGCGCAACTCGGCGAGCTGCATCGATGGGATTTGCCCGTTCAGGGGGACGTGCCGTCGCTGAGCCTTTCGGCACGCATGTCGCTCGACGTCCCTGCCTCGACGCTGGAAATTATCGACGCCTCGATCGAAGCGCCGCACTCCAATGTTCGTGGCGCGGGGAGGATCTCCTGGGCTGCCGGCAACGAAACGAAATCGGCCTCGCCCAGCAATCCGCTCGACCTTACGATCGAGTCGTCGACAATTGATGCGGCCGACTTGCTTTCGTGGCTCCGCGCGTTTCGCTCAAACATTCCCGTGGGTGTGACGGCAACGGGCATCCTGCAGGCACGCGGCAAGATTTCCGGCTGGCCTGCGCAAGTGACCCGCGCAGCGATCGATACTTCGGCGATCGAGCTTTCCGGCGGCCCGATGGCAACGCCGCTCCATATCGGCACGGCAGAAATTTCCTATGGTACGGGCGGTTTCGCGATGACGCCCGCAACAATTGGCATCGGAAGCGGGAAGAATGCCACGGGCTCATTTCGCGCGGAGATCGTGCCAGCGCCAAAACGTTCCGCGCACCGCGACGCCACCGTTGCGAACGGGGAGCTGTATCTTGCCGGTTCGGCCGATGACGCCGGGGACGTTATTGCGGTAGCCAGCGCTTTCGGGTGGAACGTCGCGCGAGGCTGGCAGCTTGCCGGGCCGATGCGCTGCGATCTGCACTGGACCGGTTCGGCCTGGCCATGGAAGGTGGCTCCGGTCGGGTCGATGTCCATTGGCGGTACGGGCGACAGCGCAGCGTCGCTGCGCGCGGCATTTCTGAACCTGCCGGTAGATGGATTGGATTTTCGAATCGATTGGAAGCCAGGAGCGCGCCAGGTCACTCTCTCCAGCGCGCACGCATTTGGTGCTCACTGGAGCGGCACGTTTGCCCGGAGCGACTCCGCACCCGAATGGCAATTCGCGCTTTCGGCGGACAAACTCGACGCCGCCGATCTCGACCGCTGGCTGAATCCGCGTTGGCGCGAAAGCTTTATCGATCGCGTCCTTCCGTTTTTGAACTCACGCGCTCCGTCCAACGCGGTGCCCGAGTCGTTGCACGGGAGCGGACGACTGAGCATCAATCAGCTTAGGGCCGCGCCGTTTGTGTTGCAGGGACTCGCCGGTGATCTCACGGTCGACGGCCGAGATCTCACGTTGGACAACGTGCTGGCGCGGCTTGCAGGTGGCGAAGTCGTCGGTTCGTTCGAAGCAAATCTTGTCGCGACCTCCGACTATGACGCGCATGCTAGATTCTCGGGCGTCGATTTCGGTGCGCTTGCCGAAGGTGATCATCCCGAGGCGGCCGCCTTCGGTGGCCAGGCATCGGGTGAAGTCGAATTCTCCATGCAAGGTACCTCGCGCGGCGACTTTGCCGATTCGCTCCAATGCCAGGGCGCGCTCGACGTGCGCAACGCCGCTTGGCGGGGAATTGCTCTTGCCGAATCCTTGCAGGACGCCAAGACGGTTGCTGGAGACAGCGCTTTCAGCGAAGCGTCGGGGAAATTTGCGTGCGCTGATGGCGCCGTAGCGCTGACCGACATTGTGCTCACCGGCGCGCACGGTGAGATCGACGGGTCGGGTCGTGTAGATTTCGCGCGAAACCTTGATCTCCAGATGCGCGGTGTTCGAGGCGAGCCGGGCGCGGTCGGCCCGGTCGAAGACGCTTCGGGCTTAGCAGAGAAATCCGCTAGCGTCACCGGCACTTTAGACGCGCCCGAAATCAGCCATCCGGCACCGGGCCGCCGGCCGCGGTAAGCGATAGAATTTCCCCTGTGGTTTTTACCTTCAATTCGAGTCCCACAAAGTGCGGGCTGATCTTGGCCGCGGCAACGCTCGCCATGCTCGCATCCGTGCATGCTGCAGATACGGTTCGCGTCAAGATCGCGCCGAAACTCCTGCCAGGTGAAATCGTCGAATACCGAATCGAAACGCGCGTCGCAACAGCGGGCAAGGCGGACACGCCCATCGCAAACAGTGAAGGGCCGACTCAATCGTCGCTCGTGATCAATTTGCGCGAGCGGCTCGAAGTGCTCTCGGCCCAGTCAGAACAAGGCGGAGACCTCGTCGCGTTTCGTCTCACCTGGGACCAGGCCCAAGCGCAATCATCGACAGACGCCATTGATCCGACGGCCGCGGATCCAGCCGCGCCGTACGCGAAAATTGAGGGCCAGACGATGGAGTTCACGCTCGCGCCCAATGGCGGACTCTCGAATTTCAAGGGCTTGGAAAATATCTTACCCGGGGGAGTGCCGCCCCCGGACTCGGTCGCGTGGATTCCCATGCTCGTCGCTGCATCACAATTTCCGAGTGGTGGCGTTGCAATCAACCAGACCTGGAAAGCTGAGCGGCCGATTGAGGGTGCTCCGCTAGCCGGCCTTTTTTGGCAGATGCAATCAACTTACCAACGCAACGAGTCGTGTCCAGTTTTTCCAGCTGACGCCGAAACCCATCTGAAATCGCCCGGGGGCAATGGCGAGTGTGCCGTGATCTTGAGCGAGATGGGGATTGGCCGTCACGGTTCGGTTCACGGCGACGCGACCCCGCCCGACTATGTTGTCAATGGCTTGCGCACGTCCGGTTCCTGGACCGGCAGCGGCTCGATTCTTGGCTCTATCTCGCTCGAAAACGGTTTGCCCTACACAGCGACCGAGACCAGTTCGCAGGACGCCGACTACGAAATCAAAAGCGCCGCGACCGGATCAGCCATCCACTACGCCGCTAAGCTACAAAACCAAACCGACATCACACTGGTCTCCCTCGCCCCGGCGCTCACCGGCGGGAGCCGTTAGCTTCGTGTTCGGTGATAGAATTTTTCAGCAAATTCAAATTCTCTGGTGATTGCTGAATTCCTCTCCCCATTCGCCGCCGAAGATCGTCCGACCGTGCCCGCTCTGCTCCCGAGCGGATCGCAAGCTTCTTTCCGAACGTGAAGGCTGGGACATCGTTCAATGCACAAATTGCGCCATGGTCTTCCTTGGCCACCAATTGACCTACGAGGCACAGCAGGAACAACACGATTGGCTCGGAGAATATTATGGAGAACTAGAGCGGCGCAAAGACCAGCAGCCCCTGATGATTTTCTTTTCGCGCCTTACCCGTCCTTTTAAACCAAAAACCAACGAGCGGCTCCTCGCGCAGACCCTCAAGTGGTGCAACGGAGGGAAACTTGTGGATTTTGCCTGTGGCAACGGCGCGTTTCTTGCGCGGGCGAAGGAGAAATTCGACGCTATCGGAATCGAAATGAGCCCGCGTTCGGTTGCGCTTGCTCGTCAGATCGTATCGCCTGAGCGGATACTCGAAGGGCCTCTCACCGAAGTGGCCGCGACGCTTTCTGAAAAGAGCTTCGATATCGTCACGCAGTTCGGCTACATCGAGCACGAATGGAATCCCCGCGCGGCGCTGAAGGCGGCGTTTCGCCTCCTGAAACCGGGCGGGGTCACCGTGCTCAAAACTCCCAATTTCAATTCCTGGAATCGCCACATTCGAGGGGAAAAGTGGGTTGGGTACCACATTCCTGCGCACTGCAACTACTTCACTCCAGGCACGCTGCGCCGGATGCTCAAAGAATGCGGCTTTGAACCTCTCCCGCGCCCACTTTCTGATCGCCTTCCCACCAGCGACTCTTTGTGGTTTGCCGCTGTCGCTCGAGGTCGCGTGCCGTCTGGTTAAGAGTTGGGTCGACCAATTACAACGACCCGCGTCTGAAGAGCACCTCCATTGCACACCTTGACCTTCGACCTATCATGGCGGTATGCTCATAGGTAGAAGATTGAGGTATCGATGCCCTCGTCAAAGTTCCCCATCCCGCAAGGCACGCTCGACATGCTGATCATGCAGATTGTTTCACTGGAACCGGCACACGGTTACGGCATCGCCCAAAGACTGGACCAAATCTCGCGATCTGTGGTCCAGGCAAATCAAGGCTCCCTCTATCCCGCGTTGCACAGGCTGGAGCTGAAGGGATGGCTTAGGGGCGAATGGAAGCAATCGGAAACCGGGAGGGAGGCCAGGTTCTATTCATTGACCGCTTCGGGGCGAAGGCAACTCGTTGCGGAAAAACACAGTTGGGCGCGCTTGGCAAGCGCTGTTCAACTCATTTTCAGCGAAGGCGCAGAATCGTGATGCGGCAACTAGCGAACTGGCTCCGTCGCAAAAGACTGGAGAACGGTTTGGACCGCGAGCTCCGCTACCATCTCGACCGGCGAATCAGCGATCTTGAAGGCTCCGGTGTGCCATCCCGGGAAGCTCGCAGACAAGCGATGCTCGAGTTCGGGGGCATCGGACAAATCCAGGAGGAAGTGCGGGACATCTGGCTGACGCGATGGCTCCGGGATTTTGCATACGATCTCCGCTTCTCCCTGCGCTCTTTTCTCAGGACGCCCTCGTTCACAATTACCGCCGTGATCTCGCTCATGCTCGGCATTGGGGCCACGACTGCCATCTACTCGCTGGTGGACCAGGTGCTGCTGCACGGGCTTCCCGTTCGCCAGCCTCAACGTCTTGTCCTGATCGATTGGCAAGGCGATCAAGTTGCGAAAGGCTTTGGCAGTTGGAATCTGATGTCTTACCCGATCTGTCGCGATCTTGACGAGCGGAAGGATTTATTCGAGGGTGTGTTCTGCCGCGCACTCACCACGGTCAATCTCTCAACCGGAGGCGATTACCGCCCCGCGACAGCGGAAATTGTCTCCGGTAACTACTTCTCTGTGCTCGGAGTTGGGGCGTCGATCGGCCGCGTTTTTGCGATCGACGACGATGGTGTGCCAGACGCGAATCCGGTGGCCGTCCTTTCGTATGACTACTGGCAGATGGAGCTCGGAGGCGCTCCTGATGTGCTTGGCCGAAAGGTCTTAGTTAATCGCCACCCGCTGACGATCATCGGAGTCGCTGCTTCGACCTTCAAAGGCATCGACGTTGGCGAAGTTCCATCCGTCTGGATTCCGGCGTCGATGTCGGGGCAAGCCATCCCGGGTTTCAAAGATCTGCTAGATCGTCGCACGCGCTGGATGCAAGTGTTGGGCCGCTTGAATCAAGGCGTGACGTTAGAACGAGCCGAGATAGGGCTCCAACCCTGGTTCAGAGCTATGCTGCAGGAGGATGTGCGCCGTGCAGGATTTCCCGTAACCACACCGGAACGCCGGTGGGACTTCCTCAATTCGTCGATTGTACTCACTGCGGCGCCGCAAGGTCATTCCGCACTGAGGCGGCGGCTGTTGGAACCGTTGTGGGTGGTCTTCGCCGTCACAGCGGTATTGCTGGGCTTGGCGTGCCTGAATGTCTCCGGTCTGTTCCTGGCCCGTGGATCGACCCGTGATCGCGAGATTGGCACAAGGCTGGCTCTCGGCGCCTCTCGCGGGCGATTGGGACGCCAGCTTCTTGCCGACAGTCTGCTGATCGCGCTCACCGGAGGATTCCTCGGGATCGCAACGGCTCCTATTGCCGTGAGAGCTCTTATAGCGTTCCTCCCCGCCGGCACCGCCCCAACCGCTCTGCACGCGGGAGTCGACTTCCGCCTCTTGCTCTTTGCGTTTGTCGTAAGTGTCGCGGCGGGGCTCTTGAGCGGGCTGGCTCCGGCCTGGCAGGCGGGGCGCCGCTCGCTTATGTCATCGCTCCGGGAGCGAAGTGGCACGGCATTCGGTGGCGTACGACTTCGAAAGGCCATTGTGACCGCGCAGATTGCTTTGACGTTGACTCTCGCCGTGGGCGCGGCATTGTTCCTTCGAACTCTGCATGCACTGATGGCGAAAGGGCCGGGTTTCACGACGTCGAGCCTCATCTCGTTCGGCATCGACCCCTTGCGAAGCGGCTATCCCACAGAGGAAGGGAATCGGCTGATTCGGCGCGTCGATGAAGCAATCCGCGAATCTCCGATCACTCAGACGTCTGCGATCGCTCGGTTCCCGCTGCTGACCGGCGGAAGCTGGAACAATCAGATGACGGTTCTTGCAGACAAGAGAGTCTCGACTGACCGCGACGTCAATTTGAACGCTGTTACGCCGGACTTTTTTCAAACCATGGGCATCAGAATTATTGCGGGGCGAAACTTCGACGAACGCGACGTGCGTGCACCGGGCGAATCCGGCTGGCGTTCTGCCATCGTTAACGAGGCATTCGCGAAGCGCTATTTGGGAGACCGGAATCCCCTGGGCGTGCTGGTCTGCCAGGGTTCCGGACCGGACGCCAAGCCGAATATCGAGATCGTCGGCGTGATGTCAAACTTCAGTTATCGCGGGCTTCGCGAGGAATCCGAGCAGGTGTATTTTCCGTTCTTCGAAGGCGAAGGCGCTGGCGGCACTTTCTATGTAAAGGTTCGCGGAACACCGCAATCTTCCTTGGCATCACTTCGCGCGATAGTTCACGGCGCCGATCCGTCGCTGCCGATGACCGATTTCCGTACGGTGGATGAACAGGTCGATCGATCATTGAATACCGAGCATTTGCTGGCGACTCTGTCCGGCACCTTTAGCACACTCGCGCTGTTGCTCTCGCTGGTTGGCCTGTACGGAGTGATGTCTTTTGTCGTGACTCAACGCGCGCACGAGATTGGGATCAGGCTGGCGCTCGGTGCTATGCCCTGGTCGGCAGTTTGGCTAGTGCTCCGAGACGCATCGGCAATGATCCTTTCAGGAATGGGCATCGGTTTGCCCCTTGTCTGGGCCTTGGGTCGCTTTGTGCAATCTCAGCTTTATGACGTGAAACCATCCGACCCTGCGGTAATCGCGATCACTGTCCTGGTTCTCTCTTCGGCGGGGTTGGGTGCCGCACTAATTCCCGCACATCGAGCCTCGCGCGTAAACCCGACCGACGCATTACGAGCCGAGTAGCTTGCGGTTGATCTCCATCTCAAGCTGAACCAAGACGAATATGCTTGCCCTGCCCTTGTTCTCGGCGAGTTCGCGATCTCGGACTGTATCGTCAAGTACGAACCAACGCTGTAACCGTGAATCAACTGCGCTGATCGCGCGGATGCTTTGGGAGGTGCCGGCTACTCATAGTGGAGGGATTCGGTCGGTTGCAGACGGGCGGCGCGGTTCGCCGG
>Ga0210401_10003065_pt1 | contig 18022 bp, 17 predicted proteins | sample IncBWH32MmetaG_FD_150866 | JGI IMG/M metagenome (GOLD analysis project Ga0210401, IMG submission 150866) | Forest soil microbial communities from Barre Woods Harvard Forest LTER site, Petersham, Massachusetts, United States - Inc-BW-H-32-M | ecosystem: Environmental > Terrestrial > Soil >... | reverse complement strand
GATGATGTTCAGGTTCGTGAAGTCCGCGATCACCTGCAGCAGCGAGCGCACATCGACGTTCTGGAAGTTCAACGACAGGCGCTCGCCCTGGTAGCCCTGGCGGGTTCCCTGGAACAAGCGGGTCGGGTCCTCCTTGACCGGCTTGACCTCGACCACGAAGTGCGTGTCGCTCTGGTACGCGTTTTGCTCCCACAAGCCGCGCGGCTCGATCACCATGTGCACGTTATTGCCCTGCTGCGTGGTGCTGACCTGCGCGATCGGCGTTCCGAAGTCGGTCACGTCCAGGCGGCGGCGCATCGATTCAGGCACCGACGTGTTCAGGAAATCGACCAGGATCTGCTGCCCCTGCTGGCGGATGTCGACGCTGGTGGTCGGGTCGCTCAAATCCACCACCACGCGCCCTTCGCCGACCGCGCCACGGCGGAAGTCGATCGCATGGATCGTGCGTGGCTCGGCGGCGATCGGCGCCATCGGCGCCCCGCGGGGCGGCTGCGTTGCGGCGGCCGCCGGCGCGGCTGGCTGCGGACCCGGGAAGGTCGCCGTTTCGGCGTTCGTGCCGAGCACGACCTGAATCGAGCTGCCTTGCGCGGTCACCGTATAGGTGACCGGCGTGCGCAAGTTCAGCACGACGCGCGAGCGGCCCTGCGCCTGCACCACGTTGACCGAGCGCAGGTCGCCTTGATTGATCTCAACCGAGTTGCGGCCGAGGTTGTTGACCGTCAGCGGCAGATCGATCGCGATGCGCGCCGGATTGGTCACCGAAAAATTGGTCGGGTTGACGCCCAGCGGCGCCTTCAGCTGAATCGTCAGGAACACGCCGGCGGCGGTCTGCGTGGCGTCGATCCGTTCGATGCTGTTGGATGAGGCCGCCTCCTGCGCGGGCACTTGGGCGCTGCCCGCGACCAGGGCCGCCAGCAGAAAAGCCGCCTGCGCGGTCCCGAAGAATCGATTGAACGCGGACCTCATCGTTTGCTCCCCTGCTGCGGCGCAACGGCCACCGTTTGCAATTCAAGTTTGGCGGGACGCTCCACCCATTCTCCAGCCGCGTCCTGCACGATTTCTTTCAACAGCAGCTCCGTCTCCGTAATTCTCGTCACCACACCGAAGTTCTGTCCCAGGTAGTTTCCAACGCGCACGATGTGGGTCGAACCGTTGGTTTCCAGCAGCGCCACATTGATGCCACCCTGCCGCATCATCCCGACCATCCGGATCTGATCGAGCGGAAAGCCTTCCAACACTTCGCGCCGCCGCTCCAGATCCGGCTTCACTGCGCTGGCGCTGGCCCGCGCCTGTTGCTGGCGCGCGACGGCCATCAGGATCTTCTTCGGATCAAATGGGTCGACCGCGGCGCCCGGGTCGTACACGAACGGGGTGAATTCCTTCGGCGGCGGCACCGGCTGCGTGGTGGCGTGCGTCGATTGCTTCACGGTGTTCATCCACTCGCGCAACTCACTTTCGTCGGAAGCGCCGCAACCGGCCAGCAGAGCCGCGGCCGACGCCACCGCAGCCCAACGCACCCACTCAATCCCGACGCGCTGCCTCATTTGCCACCTGCCTTGGTCGCGCCGGCGCGCGCTTTGCGTTGCGCGGCCACCTCGTCCTCGTCCAGATAGCGGAAGGTCTTGGCCACCGCATCCAGCGAGAGGGTCGAGCTCTTCATCGTCTGCAGGTTCAAGTTATTCAGCGTGACGATGCGCGGCAGGTTGGCGATGTCGCTCGTGAAAGCCCCCAGGTCATGGTAATTCCCAGAGACCCGGACCGTAATAGGCAATTCGGCGTAGTAATCCTTCAGGACGACCTGTCCGGGGCGAAACAGCTCGAATTGAAGCCCACGGCCGATGCCGGCCTGATTGATGTCCGACAGTAAGGCGTCCATTTCAGCCTTGCTGGGCAGTTGCTTCTCCAGCATCAGCACGGACTGGTTGACCTGCTCCTTCTGGCGGCGCAGCTCTTCCAGGTTGATGGCTTGCTGGATCTTGACCCGATACTGCTCCTTCAGCGTCGCTTCCTGCTGACGCAGCTGGTCAAGCTGGTCCAGCTGATCGCTCCAGACGAAATACCAGCCGACCGCGGCGCAAAAGACCACAACCGCGGCCCAAAGCGCCAGCTTGGGCAGCACGGCCCATGTCCCGACGTTGTCCCACGTCAGGCCGCGAAACTGGGCCATCCAATTCGAAGGGGCAGTCGCCATCAGTGTCCTTGGGGCTGGGCCGCTCAGCCCTTCTTGGGCGGGACGGCAGCGGCGCCGGCGGTCGCGCTGGGCGCGGCCAGCTCGCTGCTCGGCTTCATGTAAAAGTTCATCGAGAAGTCGAACAGCCGCCGCTGAATGCCGTCGGGGCTCTGCCCCGCCAGCTTGATCTCGATCAGCTCGGGGCGCTCGACGTAGCGGCCATCGTTGGTGAGATTGCGCAGGAACTCCGACACGCGTTCGTTGGAGGCGGCCCAGCCGGCGATCGTGACCTTGCGGTCTTCCTGCTTGACCGTGCGCAGGTAGATGCCTTCGGGCGTCTGGCGCGTCAACTCGTCGAGCAGGTATACCGGCTCGTTGCGGTCGGCCTGCAAGTCCTCCACCGCCTTCTGACGCGCGCGCAGCGCCTCGATTTCCTGGCGCAGCGTGGCGATCTCCTTGATCTGGGCATCCAGCCGGCGATTCTCGTCGGCGATCATCTTGTTGCGACCATTCTGGGCGTCCAGATAGCCTTCCAGCACCGACCACACCAGCAGCACCAGCGTGGCGCCAGCGACCACGCTCAGGCCGGTCATCAGGAAGAACGAGTGCTTCTGCCGCTGCCGCTTCAGTTCGCGGTGCGGCAGCAGGTTGATGCGGACGATCACAGCTCGAACCTCCGCATCGCCAGCCCACAGGGCGTCAGCAGCGCGGGAGCGTCCAGGCGCAACTGCTTGTCGCGCACGCTGCCCGAAACTTCCATGCCCTTGAAGGGCGAAATGACGGAAGTCGGGACCTGCGCGCGCTCCATCAGCGCCTCGGGCAGACCGGGAAGCACCGATGAGCCGCCGGCCAACATGATCTGATCGACCCGCGTGTACGGGGTCGACGTGAAAAAGAATTGCAGCGCCCGTGTGATCTCGGTGGTGGCCGTGTCGATGAACGGCCTGAGCACATCGGTCTCATAGTTGGCCGGCAGATCGCCATTGCGTTTCTTCTGCTCGGCCTCCTCGGCGGCTACGCCGTAGGCGCGCCCGATGTCGCCGGTCAGCTGCTGGCCGCCGAACGGCTGCTCGCGCTCGTAGATCGCTTCGCCGTCCAGAATCACGCTGACGCTCGTGGTGTTGGCGCCCATATAGAAGACAGCGATCACCAAGCCCTCGCCGCGCCCCGGAAGCTGTTCGACCAAACGAAGCAGCGCGGCCCGCGCGGCCAACGACTCGACGTCCATCACGACCGGCTTCAGGCCTGCCGCCTGAGCGACCGCCATCCGGTCCTCGACCTTTTCCTTGCGCGACGCCGCGATCAGTACTTCGACGTCCTCGGGCGAGTTCGGAATCGGGCCGATCACCTGGAAGTCCAGACTGACTTCCTCGAGGGCAAACGGTATATATTGATTGGCCTCGCTCTCGACCTGCATCTCCATTTCTTCTTCGCGCAGGTTGCCGGGCAGGGCGATTCTCTTCGTGATCACCGCCGAGGCAGGCAGCGCCAGCGCCACGTTGCGGATGCGAGTGCCGCAGCGCCGGTACACGCGCTTGACTGCGTCGGCCACCACTTCGATCTTGTCGATGTTGCCGTCGACCACCGCGCCGCGAGGGATCGGCTCAATCCCGTATCGTTCGAGGCGCAGCACGCCGCCGCCGGGATCGGAAAGCTCTACCAGCTTTACGCTGGATGAACCGATATCCAGGCCAACCAGCGGCGGTGTCTTGGACGAGAAGAACGGCAGTTCGAAGGCCAAAGCAACGCTCCCGCTGATTACTGACTAGACCACCAAGGTGCGTGGCTCGGATCGAAGAACCAGTGCGGCCCGCCGATGTCTGAATCTGAGACTCCCCGACGACCCGGTCTCCACGGCCCGCAAATTCCTTATGTTTCGACGCTTTACCGCGATTTGTTTATAAACCCACCTTAAGATGCTAACAATCTTTCAGAAGACCGCACAAGCCCTTCGAACACGAGAACAAAGGCGGTTTTACGGCACAATCGTCAAGAGGGACTGTTTCTTGATCGCTCGTTCACGCGCGGCGCAACGGCTGAGCCGATTCGGTTGCCGATTTTGTAAGCTCAGACTGGCTCGGCGCCCTAGTCAAACTGGCAGCTTTCCCGCAATCATTGGGGATATTCCCACCCCCGCGGTGGCATCGAAACCGACCTAAACGGCGCTGCGGTGAGCGACCAATCCGAATCGAAGCCCGATCGGCTGCAGACGCTGCGCCAATGGTGGCGCTTGCGCTGGCGCCGGATCACGACCTGGACCGCGCTGCTGGCGGTTGCCGGGGGTGCCTGCGCCGTGATGTTCGTGATGTTCATGTTCTCGATCGCCTACGCGAACCTGCCGCCGATCGATTCGCTGGCCGACTACCGCCCCAAGATTCCACTGCGCATCTGGAGCTCGGACGGCGTGCTGCTCGGAGAGTTCGGCGAGGAACGGCGTAGCTACGTACCGATCCGCGAAGTTCCCGAGCAGTTGAAGGATGCGATCTTGTCGGCGGAGGACGAGAGCTTCTACCGGCACAGCGGCGTGGACTTCATCGGGCTGGTGCGTGCGGCGCTGGCCAACGCGATATCGGGTCGGCGCGGGCAAGGCGGCAGCACGATCACGATGCAGGTCGCGCGCAACTTCTACCTGAGCTCCGAACGCAGGTACATCCGCAAGCTGTACGAGATCGCGCTCGCCTACAAGATCGAGTCTTCGCTGCCGAAGGACCGGATCCTGGAGGTCTACATCAACCAGATCTACCTCGGACAGCGCGCGTACGGCTTTGCGGCCGCAGCCCAGACTTACTTCGGCAAGGCACTGGGCGATCTGTCCCTCGGAGAATGCGCGATGCTGGCCGGACTGCCGGCGGCGCCGAGCGCTTACAACCCGACCGCCAACCTCCACAAGGCCCGCGTGCGCCAGCGCTACGTGCTGTCCCGGATGGTGGCGCTGGGCTTTATCAAGCAGATCGATTTCGACAAGGCGGTCACGGGCGAGCTGAAGGTGCGCGGCGCCGAGGAAGCTTCCGCCGTCACCAACCTGACCCATTCACGGGTACGCGCGGAATACGCGGCCGAGGTCGCCCGCCAGCTCGTCTTCGACGTGTTCCACGGCGAGACCTATACGCGTGGCTTGAACGTCTACACGACGATCTCCAGCGGCGAGCAGCAGGTGGCCTATGACGCGCTTCGCGCGCAAGTCATAGCCTACGACCGGCGCTACGGCTACCGGGGACCCGAGCGGTCGATCGAGCTGGCGCCGGAAGGCCCGGTGCGCGAGCGGCACATCGAGGAGGCACTGACCGATGCACCGGAAGTCGACGGCATGATTGCGGCGATCGTGCTGGATGCCTCGCCCAAGCAGCTGCGCGCGGTCCTGAGCGATGGGCAAACGGTGAAAGTCGAGGGCGAGGGTCTGCGCTTTGCCGCAGCGTCGCTGCTGCCCAAGGCCCAAGCCTCCAAGCGGATCGCCCCCGGCGCATTGATTCGCCTGGCGCGCGGCCCCAAGGATTCCTGGGTGATCACGCAAATCCCGCAGGCTGAATCGTCGTTCGTCGCCTGCGATGCGCGCGACGGCGCGGTGCGTGCCTTCGTCGGTGGATTCGACTTCAACCTGAACAAGTTCGACCATGTGACCCAGGCGTGGCGTCAGCCCGGCTCCAGCATCAAGCCGTTCATCTATGCGGCCGCGCTCGAAAAGGGGCTGATGACCAGCACGCTGGTCAACGACGAGCCGCTGATGATCGATCCCGAGCAGACCGGCGGGCAGGTGTGGGATCCGAAGAACTACGACGGCAAATACGAAGGGCCGATGCGGCTGCGGCAGGGATTGGCCAAGTCCAAGAACATGGTTTCGATCCGCGTGCTGCAGCAGATCGGCCCTCAGTACGCGCGCCAGTACCTCGGACGATTCGGATTCGATCCGGAGCGCCACCCGCCCTACCTGACGATGGCGCTGGGAGCCGGCTCGGTAACGCCGTGGCAGGAGTTGGCGGCCTACGCAGTGTTCGCCAATGGCGGATTCGAAGTGGCGCCGTATCTGATCGCGCGGGTGGCCGACTCCAACGGCAAACTGCTGATGGAAGCCTCGCCCAAAGTGGCCGGCGATTCGGCGCTGCGAGTGATCGATGCCAGTACGGCCTTCATCATCGACAGCCTGCTGCGCGACGTGGCCCGCTACGGCACCGGGGCCCGCGCGGCCAGCCTGGGCCGCGCCGATGTGGCAGGCAAGACGGGAACGACCAACGACTCGCACGATGCCTGGTTCTCGGGCTATGGCGGCGGCATCGTCGGCGTGGCGTGGTTCGGGTTCGATCAGCCGCACAACCTGGGCGAACGCGAGACCGGGGGCGGGCTGGCGCTGCCGATCTGGCTCGACTACATGGCCTCGGCCCTGAAAGGGCTCCCGGTGATCGACCGCGAACCACCACCGGGCGTCGTGACGATCGACGGCGAGTACTACCTGCAGCAGTTCCAGCCCGGACAGGGCATCGCGTCACTGGGGTTGGACGAAGCCCAGCAGCAGCCGCCGGAACAGGCCAAACACGACGAAAACGTCTTTTGAATCGGGCTTTGCAAAACACCCATTCGGCTTATGCTTATCTTTGCCTGAGCACGACCGGGTGGCCGCCCTGGACCGAGATGATCTTCGACAGGGCGCCGAACAACTCCGTGCCTTCGCGCGTATCCCTCCACTGGCCCCCGTCGTAGCCGAAGTGATAGCCGCCGCTGCGCGCGGCGACCCAGATCTGGCACATCGCGGCCTGCGTGTTCACGATCACCTTGGTGTCGTTGTCCAGCTCGAGCGTCAGCACGTTGCCGCTGCGCGAGCAGTCGATTCCCAAATCCACCGCGTCGAGGGCCTCTTCGATCTCGCGCAGGACAGCGTCCGCGCGCTCGTTGAACTCGGATTCGGTCATGTTAGATTCGCGATGATGAAAGCGGTGAATGCAGGCATTCTAATTTGCGCCGCAGTGTTGACCGGCGCGTGCGGCATCAAGGGACCGCTTTACCTGCCGAACGTTTCGAGAAACGCCCAGTGGCCGTATAAGACCGACAAGCCGGCGCAAACGGCCTCGCCGGCGCCCGCTTCGCCAGCGTCCTCTTCGCCGGTGCCCGCTTCGCCAGCGTCCTCCTCACCGGTGCCCGCGACTCAGGCGCCGAGCGCATCCACCGACAGCAAGCCAGCGGACCCACCCGCCTCGCCGGCCCCGGAATCCAAGTGAGCGACCTGCCCGATGGGCGCAACTCGAGCCAGACGCCGTTCGTGCGGCTCGACGGCAAGCTGACCTGCGAGCAGGTCGATCTGACAGATCTGGCGCAGCGCTTCGGCACTCCGCTGTACGTATACTCGCGGCGCGCGATCCTGGATGCGTTCGATCAATACCGTCGCGCGCTCGAAGGCCGGCCGTCGCTGATCTGCTACGCGGTCAAAGCCAACCCCAATCTGGGCGTCCTGAGCCTGCTGGCACGCGCCGGCAGCGGATTCGACATCGTCTCGGGCGGCGAGCTGGCGCGCGTGGCGGCGGCCGGCGGAACGGCCTCGCGCGTCGTGTTCTCCGGGGTTGGAAAGACCCGTGCCGAGCTGGAAGGGGCGCTGCGCGCTGCAATCCTGTGCTTCAACGTCGAGTCCGAATTCGAGTTGCAGGACCTGTCGGGTGTTGCGGCGACGCTGGGCCTGCGCGCGCCCGTGTCGCTGCGAGTGAACCCCGAGATCGACGCCGGCACGCACCCGTACATCGCGACCGCCTTGAAATCGAGCAAGTTCGGTGTCTCGTACGATCACGCCTTGGAGCTGTATCGGCGCGCCCATGCGGACCCCAACCTGCGGGTGATCGGAATCGACTGCCACATCGGCTCGCAGATCGCGCAGGTAACCCCGGTCGAACAAGCGGTTGATCGCCTGCTGGACCTGGTGGACCACCTGCAGCGTGAGGGCGTGACTTTGCGCCACCTCGATTTCGGCGGTGGCCTCGGCATCGCCTATCGCGATGAGACGCCGCCGACGATCGGACAGTGGATCGGCGCCATCACGCGCCGTATCGACGCACGCGGGCATCGGGACAAGACGCTGCTGGTCGAGCCCGGGCGTTCGATCGTCGGCCAGGCCGGTGTGCTGCTGACCCGCGTGATCGGCTTGAAAACGGGCAATGGCGGCAACTTCGCAATCGTCGATGCCGCGATGAACGACCAGATGAGGCCGGCGCTGTACGGCGCCTGGATGCAGGTGGAGCCAGTGGAGCTGCGAAGCTTGCCGCCGCGCACTTACGACATCGTCGGCCCGATTTGCGAAAGCGGCGACTGGCTGGCGCGCGAGCGGTCGCTCGCGATCCACCGCGGCGATCTGCTGGCGATGCCCGGCACTGGCGCCTACGGGATGAGTATGGCGAGCACGTACAACAGCCGTTGCCGCGCTGCCGAGGTCATCGTCGACGGACGCGAGGTCCACTGCGTGCGGCGGCGCGACACCGTGGAAGATCTGATGGCAGGCGAATCCGTCCTGCCGTGACCTTTCCGCCTATGGCCGGAAAGGTCAGTAGGAAGAGAACGAGGGGGCTGGGCTGGCCCCCTTTTCCGGCCCGCGGCCGGAAAAGCAATCGTAAGAGAACGAGGGGGCTCGGCTGGCCCCCTCGTGCTCCCCCAGCCAATGCATGTTGGGGGGGATGATGGCGAGCATCGGGAGGCAGTCATGCGCATCGAGCACGAGGTCAAGCTGGATTTCAAGGACGTGCTGATTCGGCCCAAGCGGTCGACGCTGACGTCGCGCGCCGACGTCGACATCGAGCGCGAATTCCGCTTCAGGCACGGTGCCTCGGAGTATCGAGGCATTCCGGTCATCGCCGCCAATATGGACACAACCGGGACGATCGAAATGGCCGGCGCGCTGGAGCGGCTCGGCCTTTCAGTCGCGCTGCACAAGCACTACGAGCCGGTCCGCTACATCGAATTCTTTCGCACGCTGAAGCGCAAGTCGGCGGCGCTGTTCTCGGTCGGGATCACCGCAGCCGACGAGGAGAAGTTCCATCGCGTCGTCGACGCGGCCGAGGGCGCGGTCGAATATGTCTGCATCGACGTGGCGAATGGCTACCACCAGAACTTCGTGGCTTTCGTGCGGAAGATCCGCGCCCGCTACCCGCGGCTGGTGATCATGGCGGGCAACGTCGTAACCGGCGAGATGACGGAGGAGCTGATTCTGTCCGGTGCCGACATCGTGAAGGTCGGAATCGGCCCCGGCTCGGTGTGCACGACCCGAATGATGACCGGCGTCGGATACCCGCAGCTGTCGGCCGTGATCGAGTGCGCCGACGCGGCGCATGGGCTGGGCGGCCACATCTGCTCCGATGGCGGGTGTGTCACGGCCGGCGACATCGCCAAGGCGTTCGGCGCGGGGGCCGATTTCGTGATGCTCGGCGGAATGCTGGCGGGGCATGCGGAGTGCGGCGGCGAGGTCATCGAGCGCGACGGGCAGCGCTTCCAGCGTTTCTACGGGATGAGCTCGAAGACGGCGATGGGCCGGCACGCGGGTGGCGTGGCCGAATACCGGGCCGCGGAAGGCAAAGAGGTGCTGGTTCCGTATCGGGGCGAAGTCACGCCGACCGTGCAGGAGATCACCGGCGGACTGCGCTCGGCCTGCGCCTACGTCGGGGCGCGCCGCCTGAAGGAACTGTCCAAGCGCACGACGTTCGTGCGCGTGACACAGCAGGCCAACGAGGTCTTCAAGAGCTAGTTTACTTCGCTCGTAGCCCGGCCGCGAAGTCGGCCACGGCGCTCATTTCCGAATCCGACATCCGGAACGCGATCTGTTGCATCGCCAGGTTGTTGCGGCGGGTGCCATCGCGAAACGCTTTCAGCTCGGCCACCAGGTACTCCGAAAACTGGCCTCCGATCCTCGGGTAAAGAGCGGGTAACCCGGCCCCGGTCGGTCCGTGACATCCGGCGCAGGCGGGTACCGCCTTTTCCGGAATCCCGCTGCGATAGATCCGCTCGCCCACCTCAGCCGAATCCTTATCGCGTGCCAGCGACGGCCTGGGCGCCTGCGACGAGAACCAGGCGGCCACGTTGCGGCGGTCGTCCTCCGAAAGCGTCATCGCCATCGCGCTCATCACCGGATTTTCCCGGCCGTTCTTGTCTCCGGCCGGTTTGGCCAGGTCGGTCAACTGCTTGACCAGGTACTCGGCACTCTGTCCCGCCAGCCTGGGATTGGCGGCGACCGTCGAATTGCCGTCGGCCGAATGGCAGGCCGCGCACACCTGGCTTGCAATCTGCTGCCCCTTGGTCGGGTCCGCGGGCGGCGCCTTTTGCTGGGCAGCGGCCTCCCGGACGAGGCACGTGCCGGCGAGCGCGCAGGCGCAGATCAGAAAGCGGGCGAAGTTCCTCTCCATCATCGGTCGGAGCCACTGGCGCGGCTTGGTTGCACTTATGCTCGCTATTTTAACCGCCTCAGGGCCCATGCTGATCCGGCTCGATACCGCGCATTACGTTGCCTCGATCGCCGACCTGGCGAGCCTGGACGACTCGCAGCTTGGCCGGGTTCCCGAAGTGGCGTTCGTCGGTCGGTCCAACGCGGGCAAATCGAGCGCGATCAATGCGACGACGAACCGGAAGCGCCTGGCTTACGCCTCCAAGCTGCCCGGACGCACGCAAACGCTGAATTTCTTCGCGCTCGGCAACGGCCGCGACCCGGCCATCGTCGGACACCTGGTCGATCTGCCCGGGTATGGCTTCGCCAAAGTCGACCCGGCCACGCGCCAGCGCTGGGACCAGCTGGTCGGAGGCTACCTGGTCGACCGCCCGCAGCTGCGCGGCGTGGTGCTGGTGGTGGACAGCCGGCGCGGGACGATGCCGGCCGACGAGGAACTGATCGGGCTGCTGAGTCGGCGCGAGCCGGATCATGCCGCGACGCTGCATGTCCTGTTAAGCAAAGTCGACCAAATCAATACGACCGAGCGCCGCACCGCACTGGCTGCGGTCGAAGCTCGCCTGAGGACGCTGCCGCTGGAGGCAACGGTGCAGCTTTTTTCGGCGCGCGAGCGCGAGGGCGTGGAGACATTGCAGACGCGGGTTGTGCAAATGCTTGCCGAGCCGGCGCATTCCGATCGCCGCGTATGATCGGCCTCGAGGGTCGAATATGCCAAAGCCCACACAGATTCTCGGTGGTTTCCCCTCGGTGCGGATGCGCCGGATGCGTCGTGACGATTTTTCGCGCCGTTTGATGAGGGAGCACCGGCTGACGGCCGACGATCTGATCTATCCGGTGTTCGTGCTGGACGGAAACAAGCGGCGCGAGTCGGTGGCTTCGATGCCGGGGGTGGAGCGACTGTCGATCGATCAGCTGCTTCCACTGGCCGAGGAGTGCGTCAAGCTGCGGATTCCCGTGCTGGCGCTGTTTCCCGTGATCGACCCGTCGTTGAAATCGCACGATGGGCGCGAGGCGGTCAATTCCGACGGCCTGGTGCCTCGCGCCGTCAAGGCGCTGAAGCAGCGGCTGCCCGAGCTGGGGTTGCTGACCGACGTCGCGCTCGACCCGTACACCACGCACGGTCAGGACGGGGTACCCGATGCTTCAGGCTACGTGCTGAACGATGAAACGGTCGAGATCCTGTGCCGACAGGCGCTGATGCAGGCCCAGGCCGGTGTCGACATCGTCGCACCCAGCGACATGATGGACGGAAGAATCGGGGCGATCCGACATGCGCTGGAATCGAATGGGCACATCCACGCCCGGATCATGGCGTACGCCGCCAAGTACGCGAGCGCCTTCTATGGTCCGTTCCGCGACGCGGTGGGCTCCAAGTCCAATCTGGGCAAATCATCCAAGACCAACTACCAGATGGATCCGGCCAACAGCGACGAGGCGCTGTGGGAGGTTGGCTTGGACCTGCAAGAAGGCGCGGACATGGTGATGGTCAAGCCCGGCACGCCGTATCTGGACATCGTGCGGCGTGTGAAAGACCAGTTCGGCGCGCCCACCTTCGTTTACCAGGTCAGCGGCGAGTACTCGATGCTGAAGGCCGCCTGCGATCAAGGTTGGCTCGACGAGCGAGCCGCCGTCTTGGAGACCCTGCTCGGCTTCAAGCGCGCCGGCGCCGATGGCGTGCTCAGCTACTTCGCGCTGCAGGCGGCGCGCTGGCTGCGAGAAAGCTCGGACTGAGGGGCAGTTCCCGCGTTGTGCGGGCGAGCGACCAAGCGCCCGATCCATTAAGTTTGCGCTCGGCGCGCCGACAAAGTATCCGGAACCCCTGGATTCTTCGGGCGCCGTCAAGGTCGTCCCCGTTTCGATATGGTCTCGTTTCTGAAGTTCATGATGCTGGCTCTTGCGTTTGCACTCGCGCTGGTGCTCGGCAATGTGTTCGGGCACGTCTAACACCCTCCTTCGCTAAAGCTTCGGAGGGCACCCTGCTTCGCACTTCGCGCTACGCGGGACAAGCCCTGCGTAGCGCGAAGCAGGGTGGTGGGGCCGGTAGGATTCGAACCTACGCGCTTCGGATTAAGAGTCCGCTGCTCTACCAACTGAGCTACGACCCCCCGTCGACGCTGACGCGATCCTGCTTCGATCCCGGATCGCGAGCCATTGCGTTTTTCTGCTTTTGTCGGCCGGCAGGCGACCGCACGCAGCCGCAATGATAAACGCCTAGGAACCTCCGAACCAGTTATAGCCCTGGTCCTCCCAGTATCCGCCCGGATAGTCGTTGGTGACGAAGATTTCGACGATGTGCTTGGGGTTCTTGTAGCCGAGCTTGGTCGGCATCCGCAGTTTCATCGGAAATCCGTACTTCGGCGGCAGCGTCTGACCGTCGTAGGTGAGCGCAAGGATCGTCTGCGGGTGCAGCGCCGTCGGCATGTCGATGCTTTCGTAGTACTCGTCGGCGCACTTGAAGCCGACGTACTTCGCCGTCAGATCGGCGCCGACCCGATTCAGGAAATGCGCGAACAGGACGCCGCCCCATCTTCCGATCGCACTCCAGCCTTCGACGCAGATGTGGCGCGTCACCTGCTCCTGCTGCGGCAGCGCCGCCAGCTGCTCGAGGGCCCAGGACCCGGGCTGGCGCACGCGACCGCCCACTTGCAACCGGAAGTCCGCGCCGTCCACCTGAGGCACTTTCTCGATCCCGTAGAACGCGTTGAACGGAAACGGCCGCGTGATCATCGATTCCGGGTAAGTCGGCGCCAGCCGATTTGGGTCGAACAGCCAGCCCTGGACGCGGTCGTTGAAGCGCGAAACCCTCATCAGCAGCTTCTCGGCCGTCTTCGAGTCGGTCACGTCGCAGCCGGTCAGCATGGCCAGGCTGCCGAGCGTGACGCCGCCCCGCAGGAATCGGCGCCGAGCCGGAACAGGCACCAGGCGCCCGGCGTCCTTTATCAGTTCCCGTCGGTCGCTCGCGGTGAGCGACATGTTCGGCCGGAGCTCGTTGCGTGGGGTCATCGCCGCATCCTTTCCAGACGCCGCCGCATCAGCGGCCGAGGATCATCAATCGCAACGTCCTGGGCACCAGCGCCACCATCGTCACGTGAACGAGGAAGAAGAACACCAGCCCGCACATCGCCAGGAAGTGCACCAGGCGCGCCGTGTCGTATCCACCCAGCAGCGCCCGCAACCACGGAAACTGGACCGACTTCCACAGCACCAGCCCGGACAGCACCATCAGCACCAGCAGAACCACGGCCCCAACGTACGCGGCCTTTTGCACCGCGTTGTAGCGCGAGGGATCGTCATGGCTCAGGTGGCCGCGCAGCGCTGCGCCAAAATCGGATACCAACTGGCGCGGCGACAGCGGCCAGAAGCGCGAACGGACGCGCCCTGTCAGGAGGTTCAGCAGCAGATAGATCAGCCCGTTGACGCCCAGCAGCCACATCGCTGCGAAGTGCCATTGCAGCGCCCCACCCAGCCATCCTCCCAGCGTGATCGAATCGGGAAAGCGGAAGGCGAATAGCGGCGAGGCGTTGTAGATGCGCCATCCGCTCATCACCATCAGGATCGCACCGAGCGCATTGAGCCAGTGGGCGACGCGCACCCAGCCCGGCTGCACCACCATGTCGCGATCCATTCGGCTTCCGCTCGGCCGCTGGGACGGCACCGTGACGGTAGACATCGATTCACCCTCTCCGTTTCAGATTGTGGCGCAACCCGCTGTCCCCGGGCTAGCCCGTCATCGCGACGACGCCTGTGTGTTGGCCGGATGACCCGCACCGGAAGGCGTTTCGCACGACCCCAAAGCCAGCTCGAGGACCTGCAGCACCGCACCCGAGGAGGCGTCCTGTGCGATGGCCACCAGCGTTGCATCGCCGGTGTCCGCAGGCACCGAAAGCTCGGTCGTCAGCGGCTGGCGTTGCGTCGAAAACGGCCCGTCCCAGACACGCACCACGTGGTCGTTGCGCAGTCGGCTGCCGCTGTTCTCGCCCGCCCGCACGTCGGTCAGATAGCCGCTGCGCTTGACCGCGAGCAGCAACTGCGGATTGCGGGCCGAAGCGTCGGCGGACCAGCTCACCTGCACGGCCAATCGCTGGTCGTGCTGCCCGGCGGGGGCGGTAATCCAATGAGCCTGCAGGTCGATGTTGGCGTGCGCCGGGCGCGCATTGACCGAATGCAGCGCGGCCGTGAACTGATCACGATGTCCCCAGTCGGCGAGCTCCGATCCGCCGACAAAAACCTCCGGCGTGTACACGCTGCTGCTGCCGTTGTGGTCGGCCAGCCGGCGCTGGCGCTCGTTGAACTCCTTGCGCGCGAACGGATCCTTCCAGCCGATGTAATCCCAATAACCGACGTGAAGAGCCAGCGGGACTGCGTGCAACGGCGCCTCCAGCGGCTGCAGTCGTGACAGCCACTCGTCGGCCGGGGGGCAGCTGGAGCAGCCCTGCGACGTGTACAGCTCGATCAGCGCGATCGTGTAAGGCGGGCTGACGGCTTTGCAGCTTTCGGCAGCGGTTGCCACGGTGGTCGCCAACGCCAGCAATGCAATCGACGAACGGATAAAACGCATTTCGACTCCCGGTCCAGCCATCACCGGGCCGCGTGCGCGGCGCCGACCAGCACCGGTGTGGTCTGGTACAGGTCCGGATAGATCCGCTTCAGGTTCTCGACCTTCGGCAGGTCGTTGAACGCGATGTACGGATGATCCGGGTGCAGCGTGGCAAAGTCCTGGTGATAGTCCTCGGCCGGATAGAAACCGCTGAAGGCGTCGATCCGGGTGACGATCGGGTGACGAAACACGCCCGCGTGGTCCAATTGCGCGACGTATCCCTGCGCGACGCGCCGCTGGTTCTCGTTCATCACGAAGACGTCCGAGCGGTACTGCGTGCCCGTGTCCGGCCCCTGCCGGTTGAGCTGGGTCGGATCGTGCGCGACCGAAAAATAGATCTGCAGGATCCGGCCATAGCTGACCTGGTGCGGGTCGAACGTGATCTTCACCGACTCGGCGTGCCCGGTGCGGCCGCCGCTGACGGTTTCGTACTGGGCGGTCGAGCTCGCGCCGCCTGCGTAGCCCGACAGCACCTGCTTGACACCTTTGACGTGCTGGAAGACGGCCTGCACGCCCCAGAAGCATCCGCCCGCGAGCACCGCGGTCTCTTCGCCGCCGCTGGCGGCGACCGGCTCGTCCTGGGCCGGCGCCGGGACCACCGTAGCCGGCTCGGCGCATGAGGCCAGGGCGGGGCCCAGCGCCGCCATCAGCGCCGGGATCGCGAAGCGCACCAGAGGGTTCAACAGCTTTTTGCCGATCGACATCGTGCAACTCCTTCGGGACAGTAGGCGACTTTCAGGTCGCCGGAATGAACTTCAGTGCCACGCCGTTCATGCAGTAGCGTAGATGCGTCGGTGGCGGGCCATCGTCGAACACGTGGCCGAGGTGACCGCCGCAACGCAGGCAGTAAATGGCAGTCCGCACCATGCCGAAGGTGACATCGCGGCTGCTGCCGACGGCGTTCGGCAGCGGCTGCCAGAAGCTCGGCCAGCCGGTACCGCTGTCGAACTTGGTGGTCGATGCGAAGAGCGGCTTGTCACAACCGGCGCAAACGAACGTGCCGGCGCGCTTCTCGTGATTCAGCGGGCTGGTGAAAGGCCGTTCGGTTCCTTCATGCCGCAGCACATCATACTGGGCGGGGGTCAGCAGCGAGCGCCACTCCTGGTCGGTGTGGGTCACCTCGAAGTGGCCCGCCGGCGCATCCGGGCCACCCGCCTCGCTCGAGTGTGATGTCTGCAGCAGCGCCAGCCCGCCGCTACCCGCCGCCAGCGCGCCGGTCCCTGCAATCAGAAAACCGCGTCTTGTCGTCATGTCCAAGTCTCCCAACAGCTCAGTTCGCACATTCGTCGCGGCCGGCGGCCAGTTCTTACTCCCATTTCTTACTCCGATTTCCGCCCCAAGGAGAGTCCGCAGGCAGGTACTGCCTGAGCGGATAAACTGCCTCGCCGTACCGGTCTACGGGCCTTCGGGGGTGCGCCATGCCGTCGTTCGACGTCGTCTGTAAGCCCAACCTGGTCGAGCTGCGCAACGCGGTCGACCAGGCCAATCGCGAAATATCGAATCGCTTTGACTTCAAGGGGTCCGATGCGCGGGTCGAATTGGCCGAACTGCAGTTAGTCCTGTTTGCGGACGACGAGTTCAAGCTGGGTCAGGTGCGCGAGGTTCTGCTAACCAAGCTGGCCAAGCGCACGGTCGACGCGCGCTTTCTGAAACTGGACGCGCCGCCGCAGAAAATCGGTTCCGACAAACTGAAACAGGAAGTGGAAGTGCGCAGCGGGCTGGAAGCCACGCTGGCCAAGCGCATCGTGCAGCAACTCAAGGACAGCAAACTCAAGTTGACCGCCAGCATCCAGGGTGACGCAGTACGCGTGGCCAGCGCCAAGAAAGACGTGCTGCAGGAAAGCATTGCCCTGCTGCGAAGCCAGGTGACCGAGGTCCCGATCGCCTTCGACAACTTTCGCGACTGAGGGGACCTGCCTTTGGCACGTCCTGTTTCGCAGACGACTCCCCTCGCCAGGTTGCTTATAACCATAGGGGCATCCAAGGTTCTCTGGTCGTAATCGGCTACTTGGAACCGTCTTAAAAAGCCTCCGGTATTCACCCTAGTGGGCGAGCGGCTGATACCCACATCGGTCCTGCCGAGCGACTACTCAAGCCGATACGCTCCTAAGATGTCGTGCGTAGCCAGTACGGGGCAAATGCGTTCGGGTTAGCGCAATCCGGCGATACTTAATCGAGCGAGGAGAGCTTGGCGATTCCTGCGTGCGCGGCCGCCTTGTCCGATCGGTGGTTTTTAGCGCCAGACTGTCGGGTCAATCGCTGGAGTGCTCGATGCCAAACATAACCCCGGGGAGTTTTGAATTGAAGAGCATCATCGAAAAAGAGCCGATGCGGAGCACGGCTTCGACCACCGCATTGCTACGCGAGCTGGTGGAGCACTTGCGCCAGCATCGCACCGAGCTGCGCGAGGAATGGGCGCGGCGCATCACCGAAGCGAAGGTGCTGACCGCGATGTCCGACGCGGAGATCTTTGCCGAGGCCACGTCCGTGTACGACAACTACGTGGCGGCGCTTGAAACGGGAACGTTCGAGGCTTTGCAGACGTATTCGCGCAACCTGTCGGAACGGATCATTCCGCGCGGCGTGGAAACGCACGAGGTGATCGGCATCGTGCTCCTGCTGCGCGACGTGCTCGCGCGCTCGCTGTTCGCCAAGTACCAGAGCGATTTCCAGCTGCTGAACCAGATCCTGGACGCCTACGAGCCGGCGGCCAACCGGATTGCCAATACGGTGGCGGTCGGATTCGTGCAAGAGCGCGAGCGGATCATCCGAGAGCAGCAGGAGGCCATACGCGAACTGTCCACGCCGGTGCTGCAGGTGCGGGAGCGGCTGCTGATCCTGCCGATCATCGGCG
>Ga0210401_10003064_pt1 | contig 18022 bp, 23 predicted proteins | sample IncBWH32MmetaG_FD_150866 | JGI IMG/M metagenome (GOLD analysis project Ga0210401, IMG submission 150866) | Forest soil microbial communities from Barre Woods Harvard Forest LTER site, Petersham, Massachusetts, United States - Inc-BW-H-32-M | ecosystem: Environmental > Terrestrial > Soil >... | reverse complement strand
CCAAGCTGAGCGCAAGCAACTTCTGCGCACTCTGGTTGGGGCAGTGAAGCTGACGCCCCAGGACTTGGAAGTCAGTTTCAGCTACCGCCTGCCCGAGGTCATTATGAATGGATTGGTTGCGGGGGACCGCAATGATCGCAAAGTAGCCACCCTGCCGTATAGGTTCAGGGTGAGCGATGCCGCTGCGTGAGACCCAACTCAGTCGAGGCGCGAAGAACTGTCTGAATCGAGTCCGCTGGTATACGAGCCAATACACGCGCGCTTTCCCCAACCAGAAAAAGCTGGCTAAAGGCTTGAAGGTTGGCGATCGCCAGTTGAGGCGTTACCTGAAGGAGCTAGAAGAATTCTGCACCGACCGATGTCCTGATCGCTGTGACGGCAGCAAGGAAGTCGGTCACGTTGGCTTGATTGAGGTGCACCAAGGTGGCGACGGGCGAACCGCTTTGTATGTCCTCACCGGTGCGCTGCCTCGGGTAAATGTCCGGGCTGATGTCCGACCTGATGTCCAGGCTGATGTCCGAGCTGAAACCGGACCTACCCACTCGCAACCTTTTACTGATGCGGTGGTTACAGGGAAAAATGTCCAGGCTGAACAGCCCCCAGTAGTTAGTAGTTCTTGTAGTTCTGGTAGTTCTCATCCCCAAGGTGAACAGCATTATTCGCCACTGGTCAATGATGCTGCTGCGGAAAAACCTTCCCTGGAGAGGCAAAGTCAAAACCCAAAGCCTGGGCGTGCTCGAAACCCGGCGTTCGATTCCGAGATTGCGGAGATTCGCGAAGCGCTGAAAGCCCGGCCGCTGGTGCGCTTGACCCCGGCATTCGACACGGTGATTCGCGAAATGCTGGCCAGCGGTGAAACGGTCGAAACCATCAAGCGCGCGATCCTGCGCGGCTGCTGGCTGAAGCTCGGGGGCCGCGATCGCGCCGTCGTCATGGGCGTGGCTGACACATCGCAGATTTTCAGCATGCGCTATTTCCATGGCGTGCTTGCCGACGTGAAGGCCATGACTGAGCCCCTATACTGGCAAAGCCTGGTGAGACGGCTTCCACGCGAAGAGCGGCGAATCCTCGGGCGCGAGGAATACATCCGGCACGCGGCGGTGAAGCGGTGGAACCTGATCGACGCGCAGTCCAAGTGCGAGACCTGCTACGGCTACGGACACAACCGGGATACCGGCGAGGTGTGCGCGTGCGAAGCTGGCCAGCGGTTATCCCACCACATCGAACGGCAGGCCGTTGCATCGGACGCGTGGCAAGCCGGGTCACGTCCGAACGCGAAACGAGGCGCCGCCTGAACTACCTTCACCATGTCGTCACGTTGACTGTGATTCTCCGTCCACAAAATATTCGCCGGTCAAAGCCGAGAGTTCACTGACCCACGGAGGTTTTGACTTTTTCTGTTGACGACCTGCTTGCCAAGCTGATACGTAGTAGTGGAGAGCTTGTATGAGACGATCTGGCGAACTTAGCGCCCCTCAACTTTCGCTGTTGCAAATCATGCGGGAGCATCAATTCGGCCGCATCGAGAACATGTCCATCCGAGCGGGCCAGCCAGTACTCGATCAGGATCTGAAGGTCGTGCGTGTCGCCAGCTTGGGCGGCGAGAGCGACGGCGCAAAGCGTCCAAGTACCGATGAATTCGAGTTGAAGCGAGCGGTCTGTGATCTTTTTGACGAGCTAGCGCGGCTTGGCCATGGCACAGTAGTGAAGCTTGAGTTCAAGCGCGGTTTGCCGTGCCGGCTCGAAACCACGGATGGCGCGCCGCGGTCTCCTCGCTGACTCCTGGCGGGCTTCAACCGTAAGTAGGCGACCGAGCTATACTACAATAAATTTGGGGAGTCCACAAATGGTTAGTTGTTTAGCTTGTGGAGAGCAAAACGCCAAGAAAAACTGCTTTTGCGCTGGGTGCGGTCGAAGAATTCGTCCCGTAGGGAGACGACTGGAACAAGACGTTCTTACCGTGATTGCAAAACTTAGACGGAAGAACCGAGGACGAAATCTCACAGTAATCGGCGTGGTTCTTGGAGGACTAGGCTTCTTTGGCTATGGCTGGGTTAAGCAGAAAATTGATACCGCGGTGGTAAGCCAGATCGAAGCGATGAAACCGGGAATTGTGAAGGAAGCTAACGCCAAAGCCGAGGAGCTCTTCAATCGCGAGCTGCCAAAGGTGATGGCCAAGGTTGCGAACGACGCCACGCATATGCTTGCAGCTGACTTGCGGCAAGTTGGGGAGAAGGAACAGCGCGAGATTGAGGAGATTTACGAAGACGGGAAGCAGGAAGCTAGAACTCGAACACAACAACAATTGGCCAGCTACGAGAATTCCAAATTGGGAGTGATTACGCCGGCAGTGCTTACAGTGGGTTCTTTCGTCACTCCGAGCTCTACATTATTTCTGGATTCGATGAATAGTCCGCGCGCCGTCGCCATTTCGGATTCAACGACGTTAGGGACGATTACGCCGGCAGGATCCTCGGCCGAATTTTTGAAGATGCTGAAGCCGCCGGACTCTGGTTTTCAGATCACGAGTACCTCGTCCATTGTCACCACGCAAACGTTGTACACACCTAGCTGCATCGGCGGTCTCGTTGCAGACGCTTCAGGGACCCTGACGTGGAAAAGTACCGACTGCAACGACAAGGCGAGTGCTCTTTCAGTAGGTCTTATAGGCTCGAACGGAAAATCGATCCAGTAGTGGCCATGGGCAAGCTAGCCTGCTCGGGCGAAAGGTTCAACTACTAATCCGACGTGAAACGGATAGTCACGATCCAGTTTTGTCGGCCCAAGAAAAGGAACCATGCCCGCTTATTGCCGGCTTCCCCTTCAGCGGATTGCGCATCGCCGGCAGTAAGCTCGCCGAGGACTGCCTCCGCAGTTTCTCGGTCCCGAAGGTGAGGAACATGGGACGACCGAGGTCGCTGAATTCTTCGAGCACATGCGCAATGTGGCCACTGGCGAAATTCAAGGCTGGTTGCGCGTGACAAGTCATCACTCCGTTTGGTAGGAAACACAAGCAGAATCTTTATCGATTAGCTGATTGAGGCGAAGGGCGGGTTGGAATTAGGCGATTTGGCGGGCGGGGTCCCTTGTTTATATACCCGACGAAACCTCTCCGCTTTCCCTGGCTACCCAATGGCTTCTGAAGTTATGAGACGAACGTAAGATCCACGCTAGCGCGATCGGTCGCGGGCAGTTTGAGCTTTCTGATTGGACCCCAATTAGGCAACAATTCACGACCCGTCCATTCTCGGTTGGTGTAAAGGGACGAGTCACCTGTTTTCGAGACAGCCAACCCGAGTCCGTTCATGCTGCCGGAAATCTTGTCTCCGAAGATTGGGTAATCGTATCGCGGGTCAAGGCCTAGGTCGTTCGCGGCGGCGATGGCCCATGCATACTGTTGTGTCAAGTGCGGCTCCGAGATCTTCCATTGGCCTCGTGCTTGCGAAACGGTCGCCAAGCCGGAGGGACACTCCAGATAAAGGGGTAATTGGGTGACTAGGATCGCTGAGCGAACAATTCCGCTCGCCCCACGGTTGTGGAGAGCCGTTGCTGAAGCCGTTAGCTGCTGAAGACTGTCCAGTAATTTAGTTCCCTTGCCTTCTCCCAGAATTACGCCGCGACTGGTGCTGAGCAGTCCAATTACATCGCAGTTCGTTTGTTTCTGCCCGCCTCCTGGATAAAGATGGCGGTATGCGGCCTCTCCCATGAGTACCTTTTCGACCAGGGGAAATGATGCAATCTGTAGCGCAGCCAATGCTTCCCGCGCTGCATGCGAGGGTGGCGCAGATGCACTGACACCCGGTTCTCCTTCGACTTTGCGTAAGACACCTGCATGATCGCGATTAAGCGTATAGCCGACTCCGGCCAATGAGGATGTTCGGATGAGGGCTTCATCCAGCTTCCGTGATCGCGCACTCAGCATGAGAATGATATACAACAACCAGCAGTGCGACGCAAGCCACTGACCGATAAACAACGAAATCGTTTCTTCCGTGAGCACCCTCCGCACGCCAGGCCTATACGGGACTAGGGCGTTGAACTGGGGTAAAATCGTTCAAACTTTATGTTTCTTACGGCTGGTAGGAAGCTCGGACGGTACGAGATTCTTTCCTTAATCGGTGTCGGTGGCATGGGCGAGGTCTACCGCGCCCGAGACACGAGGCTCGACCGCACAGTGGCTATCAAGGTACTGCCCGAACATCTTTCGAATAAGTCGCAACAGCGCGACCGTTTCGAACGCGAAGGAAAGGCCGTTTCTACCCTGAACCACCCTCACATTTGCGCTCTTTACGATGTTGGGTGCGAGGATGGGGTCGATTATCTGGTGATGGAATTTCTAGAAGGCGAAACGCTAGCCCATCGTCTTAAAAGAGGGCCCCTTCCGTTGGATCTAGTTTTCCGGTACTCGATTGAGATTGCAGACGCATTAGACCAGGCACATCGGAAGCGAGTGATTCACCGCGATCTTAAGCCAAGCAACATCGTGCTAACGAATATAGGAGCAAAAGTGCTGGACTTTGGTTTGGCAAGCGTCCGGGCTGCGGACGTGCCGACGGACGTGACCGCATCTACGAGCACGCTGACCGAGAAGGGAGCGATCCTCGGAACTCCCCAATATATGGCGCCAGAGCAGTTGAAAGGAAAGAGAGCTGATGCACGTAGCGACATCTTCGCTTTCGGAGCCGTAGTCTACGAAATGGCTACGGGGCGAAAGGCGTTTGAAGGCCAGAGCAAGGCAAGTTTGATTGTTAGCATACTGGAACATAGCCCACCTCCCTTGTTGTCTTTCCGACCTACGGCTCCGGCGGCCTTGGGCCACGTCGTGCAGGGGTGCATAGCGAAGGACCCCGAGGAGCGTTGGCAGAGCGCGGGAGACCTAAAGCGCGAGCTGAAATGGATCTCCGATAGCGCTTTGCAAGTGGCGGTGTCAAACGCGCCGAGTCATTTGCTGAGAAACACGATTCTGTTAATAATTCTTATCTTGGTTAGCGCCGGTGCCGCACTTTATCCGATATGGCGATTGCCTCGCCAGAAGCCCACTTCCTTCGAACGGCTGACGTTTAGGCGAGGTGAGATTTCAGGTGCAAGATTCGGACCCGATGGGCATTCGATTTATTACAGTGCCGCATGGGATAACGATTTAAGCGATGTTTTTTTCGCCATCCCCGGCAACCCAGAAGGGCGACCACTCCGTTGGCCCGGGGCTCGGTTGCTGTCGATTTCACGTAGTGGTGAGGCGGCTATTTTAGTTGGAGAACCACAAACCACATTGGCGCGGGCGCAAATCGGCGGTGGGCAGCCTCGAAACGTTCTGGATAATGTTTTGGACGCAGACTGGAGTCCTGATGGCAGTAGCTTAGCCGTAGCAAGGTCTCGTCAGGGGAAAAACGCGATTGAGTATCCCATCGGCACGACAATTTTTGAATGCCCACCCAATGAGCGTGTCCCAGCGATCCGAGTTTCACCAAGTGGCAAGGTGATCGCCTTCGTGCTTACCAAGGTGGGCACCCTCTCCATCATGACCATAGACACGCGTGATCGAGTAGTTCACCGGCTTTCGGATGGCTGGCTTGGTGTTGGGTATCTGGCCTGGTCTCGCAAGAACGAAGTACTGTTTTCCGCGATGGCCGATGACCGAGTATTAAGTATTTATGCCGCTTCCACAAACACTGGTGCACATCGCAGGATTAGCCAGTCCCCCGGATCATTTATTTACGATGTCGCGCCAGACGGCCGTATGCTATTAGGCGAGGTCAGCAGCCGTGGAGTGATCCGGTATCACAAGAGAGGGAAGGCTACGGAGGACGATCTCTCTTGGCTTGATGCATCGTTGGCGTTCGACTTGTCGCGTGACGGCAGATTACTGTTATTTGTAGAACCCCTCCATGCGCTGAATGGTGAATCAGCAATCTACATACGAAGAACTGATGGGTCCCCTGCGATACGGGTCGCTTACGGCAATCGACCATCGTTATCTCCGGATGGAAAATCAGTTCTCTTTATAAACCACGAGGGTCATTCCCGATTAGCTCTTGTATCAGTCGGAGCCGGGGAGGCTCGGGCACTACTTGAAGAAAACGATACCGAATATCAGTCTGTAGAGTGGCTTCCTGATGGCAAACGTATCCTTATTACCGCTCGTAAAGGACATTCGGCCTCAAGTTCCTACTTGTATGACTTAAGTCGAGGCAGCTCGCGACAGGTTGCACCAGAGGGGCTATCATTAAGACAAGCCAATCGACACGAGGTGCATGTTTCGCCGGATGGGAACAGCGTGTTGATAAGGTTTGGAGAGGAGATGTTTCTGGTTTCACTTCTTAGTCCCAACCGGCGCCCATTAGCTGGAATTAGATCCTCAGACTCTGTTATCGGCTGGTCCAACGATGGCAAGCAACTCTACTTGCACGAACAGGGAGGCCCTAAGATTTATCGTGTCGATTTAGGAACTGGCCGAAAGCAGTTGTGGCGGGACCTGACGCCGCCCGACGGCGCCGGGGTGGTTCAAGGGACCTATACCATTTGCATGTCAGCCGACGTGGAATCGTATGCCTATTCCTTTCAACGAGACTTAGTTGATCTTTACCTAGTGAATGGTCTCTATCTTTAAGCGATCGTAGTCGCTTCACTTAACGCCATAGAGCAATAGCCATCTCGATTCGAATCGGTGTTAGGGCAATTGGCGGGTTTGGTCTCTTTTTTTAATGGACCCGACAAAACCTTCAGAACCCGGTCCGCCGGCCAGAATCCAAACTGGCTTGTTAGAAAGCTCGCGCGATACAGAAAGGCCACGAAGGAAATCGGCTTCGCGCCAAATGCAAGGCTTATTTCCTTGGTGGCCTTGGTGTTCGCGCGCGGCGCAGTCATCGACATTGTCGCCATAGATCATGTCGTCCAAGGAGGAGAATGCCGGTCGCCGGTTCGTTCAGTCGGCGCCACTTCAAAAAAGGGCCGACCAATGTTCAGCCTGGCCTGTTCAGCCTGGCCTGTGCCGTGAATTTGTGCTCATGTTTTCTCCCAGCCGCGTTTTACGGCCGTCATATCCATCACTCCGGTTAGGAGAAACAGCAAGCACAATCTTTAAGTGATGGGCCGATGAGCGAATGCCGCTACCGGCTAAGGGGAATTGGCGGGTGGGGTCCCTTTTTTTAAGGGACGACAAAATCAGCCGGATGTTCAGAGATCGAGGACCTGAAGCGCAGACTCGGCAGTTACGCCGCGGGAATGTCGAACCTCTGCGCCGCCTTGAACGCGCTCACCTCCACTATCGTCATGGACCTCTGCAAGCCTCTCGCTCAAACGCCAGTCTAGCCACCGTTTTTCAGATATTTGGCCAACTTTCATAAGGCCAAGAGACGAACGGCGCCCAAGGTATCCGGGAGTCTCCATATGCGAGTAAAGGCGAATGGGCCCATAGTGTTACGAGCACCACGGGCCCTCTTTTGGGAAACGCTATGCGGCACTTCCCAGCAGAATTATACCGTACCCATACCATTCTGTTCTGTTTCCCGAACAGATCGCTTGAAAAATGCATCAGAAAACAGCACACTAACACTGGGATCGAGCAAGACGCACCTTCCCAGGGTTTTACGAGAGCCCAGAAAGGAAATTGAGAGGCTATGCGGCAATTCCTCGAAGACGGCAAACGAACCGAGACTTTTGTGCTCGTGTTCGCCCACCGACTGTTCAGCCCCCTCTGGAAACTCCTGTCGAGGAAGAACGGATGGACGGGAGTGTATGACCCCGACAGATTCTGAGACCAAACCCTCAGGTGGCCGGGTGACACCGCCAAGCCGATGGCAAACGATGATAGGCAAGCCAAGGTTCCCGTTGCCCTTGTATCAACGAACTACAAGGAACGCGAATGGTGAAGTCCAAGTAACGATGTGGGGGCCATGCGCAGTTCATGCCATCAGATGGATTGTCGTGCTGATTCTCGGCATCGGTTTGATTTGGAAAGGAGCAACTGCACCAGTGGTTACAGAGACGCTCCTCAAATTCCTAGCAACGTTGAAGTGGAGCGATCGCGCAAGATAGGAAATCAATCCCCCCTCAATCTCGTCGATGACAATCTAGTCGCGCCGAAGCTGTGATTTCCTACGTGGGAGCGGATGCCTGCGGCCTTGGTGCCACTATCTGGGGGCCCGTACCATCGTAGCGGGCGTCGTCGGCAATGCCAGCAAATTGCATCCGGTTCGCCGCTCCCTTGTTAGAACCCGACAAAACCAGGTTGCGGAATCCTTCATATTGCTTTCTCCTTTTGCCGCAAGCTGGTTGCGGTCGTGACATTCATCGCTCGGGTTGGGAGAAACAGCAAGGAGAATCTGCCGGCGATTACGCCCATGAGGCGAAATTCGATTATGGTCAAGGGCAATTGGCGGGCGGGGTCCCTTTTTTATATACCGGACAAAACGCCTCGCGGGACGCCGTGTGTCACGCCTAGCGCCTGCGGCACGACAGAGCCGCAAGTGCTGGGTTCGTAAATCACAAGAAGTCTTAAGCGCGCGAAATCCTCATCATGGCCAGGAGTTCGCTCCACCAGTAGGCCGGATACATTTTTGCAGACCACTTCTGCCAATCTCGAGTTTTTCTGCTTGACGCCAAGCGGCGGACCATACATTTTTATGGGGCGACAAAACCAGATTGGCCTTATGCGGCGGGTATACAAGGCGGTGTCACCATTCGGAAGCAGATGATCGTAGTGAACTTTCTAATGGTTGATTTCGAAGCGCACGCGCTTAAACATGGCTTCGCCGCGGGCTGATTTGTAGATCGTGGTGTTAAACGCGAAACCCCAACCTTCCCGGTACTCGCCATGGCCGCGATAATCGCGCAGGCGTTCAACCCCATCCACGAGCAGACGCGCAGTCTGCGTGCGCGGGTCGAAAACCAGTTCGTAGTCGTGCCAAGCGTCTTCTGGACCCGCCACTTCGTAGGTTGGGCCATCCAGCCTCTGCTGTATCCCAGTGATTAATACAACCACCTGGTGTCGTGAAGCATTCTGGAAAATATTGATGTCGTACCGCCCTCCGGCGGGCGTTAAGTCGATGCCCGCTCCCCCACTCCCCTCCACCGGCTTCATAGTGGCGTCGATCTTCCAGCCCTTCCGCATCGCTGCATAAGCCTGGGCGCGAGCCAGCTTGTGGTAATAGTGGCCCTGATCCGAAGTGAGCAGGCGGATCCCGTCATAGCCTGTCCGCTCCGGATTGTGGCCTGCGCGCTCGACGACATCGAGGCGGGGCCTAAAGCCGAAATCCTCCGGGTTGCCGCCGCCGGCGAATTCGATGACGGCTTCGTAAGCCCCCCAGCCGCGATCCCAGAGGCGCCAACCGCCCGTGATCAGGAGGAGGAGCATCGCGACAGCGGCCCAGAGCCGGAACCTTCTTACCGGCCACCGAGGCTGGGAGGCTGCGCCAAACTCCGTGGCGAATTCGCGTGCTGAGGCCTGCCGGCACTCGGGACGAAACGAGAGAGCGCGCAGGATGGCGCTGTCGGCAGCCTTCGGGATACCCTTCCGAAGCTTGGACGGCGGCGGGACTTTGCCGGACTTTTGCAATTCATAAAGCTGGAATGGCGTCTCGGGCTCGAATGGCTGCCGGCCGGTTAGCATTTCGTGGCAGACCACTCCCAGCGCGTAGATATCGGATTGCGGAACGGATTTTCCCATTAACTGCTCGGGCGCGACATAGCGCACGGTTCCGATTACGGTGACGGTGTCCGTAATCCCGTCGTAGCCGGAACTCTGTACTTTGGCGATCCCGAAATCAATCAGCTTGGCTGTAGTATTCTCACCGGCCGGCATGAGCATGATGTTCTCGGGCTTGAGATCGCGGTGGAAGACGCCATTGCGATGGGCGGTTTCCAAGGCATCGCAGATGGTGCCCGCGATGGCGGCAGCTTCGGCCAATGACAGTGGGCCGTCGCGCAGGCGTGCACGGAGAGTGACTCCGGCGACGTATTCCATGACCAGGAACGAGCGGCCATCGGGCGCCTTGCCGACATCCAGCACGCCGACGATGGCGGGGTGGTTCAGCCGGCTGAGAGCTTCGATTTCCTGCCGGAACTTGAGACGGATGCGCTCGTGATCCTCCCACGCGTCGTGCAGAAACTTGATCACCACAGGACGCGAATGGAGTTGGCCATCCTGGGCGAGGTAGACCACGCCGCTGCCGCCGCGTCCAATTTCCTTCTCCACGAGGTAGCGGCTAGCCAGTAACTGGCCTTCGTAGCCTCGAACGGAATGGGCGGCAATGGTTCTGGCTGCGCGATCGAGCAGCGTCTCGCACTCGGGAGGCGCCAGGAAGCCGGAGTCCGTGGAAGCCCGTTCGGCGAGCAGGCGGAGGGCTTCGTCGCGGACCTCGACATCGTCCGGGCAGGACTGTGCGACGAATCCGGCGTGTTGATTTTCGTCCCGGTCAAGCGCCGCTTCGAACAGTGATTTGACGCGCTGCCACTGTTCCGGTGTCATGCATCCCGGCCACGCAACTCGGCGCGAAGCCAAACGCGCGCCATCTCCCAATCGCGCTTCACGGTTTTCGCGGAGACTCCCAGGAACTCCGCGGTTTCCTCGATCGAGAGTCCGCCAAAATAACGGAGCTCGACCACGTTGGCCTGGCGGGGATCCAATTGGCTGAGGCGAACCAGGGCCGAATCGAGCATCCAAAGATCGATGGGCGGCTCGGAGGCGCGGCGCTCTCTGGCGACTTGCTCCATGACTCGGGCCGATACCCCGCGCTGCCGGGCTTCATCCACCAGGATGCGGCGCATCAGTAGGGCCGCGACGCCGAAGAAATGGGACCGGCTCCTCCATTCGGCGGATTTCTGCCGCACCAGGCGCAGGTAGGCTTCATTCACCAGCGCCGTGGGCTGGAGGATCGGTCCCGAAGGATGCTCGCGCATGTAGGCCCGAGCCAAGCCGTGCAGGTCGGCGTAAACCAGTTGGAGCAGGTCGTTCCAGGCCTCGGATTCGCCGGTACGGATGCGGGCCAGGACTTCTGTAACAGCGTTATGGGCCGGACCGGGAGCAGTCATAGAGTTGATCGCATAAGGCTCAAGACAGTGAGCGAAATTTTGACCCTTTTGGGGTTACTCAATCGCGTATAGAATAGCGCAGTTTTGAGAAGAAGCTGTCGCCGGAGGTTTGACGTGACGAAAATATTCAATAGAGCCGCACCGGACGTGCACATGAAGCTGGATCGCAGCCGGCAGCCCGTCCTCTTGCCCCTGCTCTTCTTGATCGCCGCTTCGATGCCCGCTACGGCAGCCACGTTTCCGAGGCGTTACGTCGGCTTCGGAACCTTTTTCCGCTCCATTCCTACTCCATTTGGAGGATGCGGGAAGAGACTATGCCGCAGTAAGTTTCTCTCAGGAGTTGGCAATATGAGATTCGTTTCCATGCTGCTGATCGCGGCGGGAGTCGCCACGGCGGCGCAAATGTACGCCGCCGTCCTGATCCCGGGAGCGAGTGTTCAGTCGATACGAACAGGTTCCCCGATCGGTTTCAACAACTTGTTCGGGCTGGAGGTGGTGTATGCACATTACTAGTGGCGGTCGCGCCTCTTTTCAACCGACGAAGGGCTGACGTACAGTGTGCGACACAAATTTTGAGTGGAGTCGCGAAGGCGAAGGATACAAAATGTCTACATCGAAACCAAATTCCGCAAGTCGTCGGAGCTTCTTTAGAAGTGCGGCCGCGAACACTGCAGCTCTCGCTGCTGTGCCTTCTCTTCAGGCCCTTCAGATCGAGGAACAAAACTCTCCTACCGCGACTCCGCCGCCACAATCTTGTGCGCAAGACTGCACAGACGAAGGAAGGATGCCGCTCGCACCCACCGACAGTTCTGTTTTTAACGAAATCGTTCTATCAGCAAACGTTGTGACCAGCCCCAGGCTGAGCGGACCAGATGCCCCCGTTTCGTTTCCGGCTGAATTCTTGCCAATCGACGCCTCCCTCCACAACGATCCCGATTTCGGGTTAGATTCGATTCCAGCTGCCGCGAGGCAGTTTCGGTTTTGGCAACTTGAATCACTTCTGGATCAAGCTGCGGACCTCCTCGATCGTTGTGTGAAAGAAAGAGCGGAGTACGACCAGCTCCGAACCCAATGGACAAAGCTTTTCCTGGAAGTCACTGAGTTCGAGCGATTGGAAGCCATACACGAACAAGAGATCTGTGCTGGATGGTACACAATTGTGCACGATCAAAGCGAGCAGGAGCTAGCAGCTCTCAAGGAACTGGTCAAAGATATCACTGGTTCTCCAAATTGGCCCGATGGTGCTAACACGGATGCTAATCAAGGTTACAAAACTGCCAGCGCGCTAGCTAAGCCGGGCTTCGACAGCCTCCGTGTTAGGCTAGCCAGCTTGCACGACCAGCAAATCAAGAACGAGAGACAGGGTAATTTTACGGGCGCAAGCCTTGACCGAGAAAGAATAGTCGAAGAACTGGGTTTTCAGATACAGCAAATGGAACTTGCGGCCCAAGCGCAGGCAACGGACAAACAGATCATAGGCCGGAAGGCCAAAGAGGCGTTTGACAAGGCTGATATCTGTTTCCGACGCGAGCGATCGCGCGTGGCCGTATTAATCAACAATCTGAAGAAGAAGCAGATGTCTGACCCAGGGGGGCCGTACAACTATATCGAACAAGGGCGACCGATTCGAAAGCGGTTCATGCGAGATTTCAGAGATGCCTATCTCCGGCTGCAGGCAGCTAAAGATGGATTAAAGAAGATACTCAATGTTACCGTTTCAACTCCAGATTTCCCGACGGTTAACCCGCAGACGCCTAAATCGGGTATTTTCGATCAGGCGTTACTCTGGAATCGCGAGGCGATCCGAATCTTGATCGCGCTGGGACATTCGGACCAGGCGTATGCGCTCTCCGTATCTCTCAAGACTCTGCTCGGAGCAGCGACGTGGAATCAGAACGTAGCAAACCCAGGCACGAACTCCAAAATTCAATTTCCCTTTGAGTTCCCGGCTAATCGTCTACTGGGGCAAGGCCTTGTACGTCTGCGCGGTGTATCTGCATTTGTGGTAAAAAACAGAATGGCAAACGGTACTTGGCACCTGGCCATAAAGCCGCCTAGGGCTGCCGTCGGCCCTAACGGATCCAACTCAGAGCCGCTAATACAGAACGTCCCGACGGTTCACTTGGGAAGTGTAGATAACCGCAATAGTCAACAGCCTGCCGAAACGGTTGGCACCGTTGTTCTCCGCAACATTAGCGTACAAGGCCATCCTATGGCCTCGCCAGATGATAGGACGTGGAAGGTCGAAGCGGATCTTACCTCGAGCACTGGAGAACGTTTTCAACAAGCCGTCGCAGACATCGAAATAGAGTTGCACCTCGTTGTCCAGGCCGCGTAATTAACGCTCATGGCCATCGACGAAAACAGTCCCGCGCTACCCTCCAACCCGGCTCCCGGCAACACTAATGTACCACTGCCACCATTAGAGGTCGAGAGAATCTCGGAGCTGGAGGCAACGCCTGACGTGCGGCCTGAAATACAGAGGGCCTCCGAAATCGGTGTCCAAAGCGGGCCCTCGCCATTCGACGCTAAGATCCAGAATGATGACACCGGACGGTCAGATTCAAACAACCCATATCAGACACAATCTAATGGCAGTGGTGTACGGACCGATCCATGGGCCTCGGTACCAAATCGGTGCGCGAAGCCGGAAGACTTTCCGGACACAAGCACCACTACGCCGGAGAAATTGGCCATCGCTGGCGCAATCTTATCGATCGCAAAAGACTTGATAGCGATCGGTGCCACTGAAGGCATCGGGATAGCTCTGACTGCAGGTGAGATAGCAATCAAGGGGGCCCTGATTGGCACTTTACTGGATGGCGCTACCGGTAGGGGAAAAGAGAAGGCTACAGTTGAACAAAACCGCTGTTATACAGAGCGCCAGGAGCGGCAGGAGAACAAGCTCCGAGAACGCTCCTTCTACAAACGAAGCTTTTAGCGCCATCACCCTGGAACTCTGTTGACGCTGGTGGCAGTTTCAGGGCCTCCCATCTCCCTGGAACTGATTGGAGTAGTAGCGCTGGTCGGCATAATCCGGGTAGGCTATCGTTATCGCCAGTTGAAACCGTCATTTGGAATGCGGAGGAGTTGAGCCGGGATCATGATTCGGCTTTACGCGGCGAAAGGTTAGTTCAAAGCGGTTTGGAGGAACGAACCGTACTGCGGGCGGAAGGATGGAATCCGAGGCGGGGTCTTGCACGGTAAATGCAAATATGAATTTGAGGACACGACCATTACATCGTGCGCCGAATTTCGACATTTCTATCGCGGCACGCACCTCACCCTGCAATCCGGGATTCCCTCCGCGCAACTCAACGTTGGCCGCCTTCGTTTTTCCATCCAAATGAATTTCCACCTCTACTGTGCCGGATTCACTCGCGGCGGCAAGGAATCCATGAGTTGGCAAATCCAGCGAGGTAACGCAGGACAGGTCGAAACCTTTACCTTCTTCCGCACGCCCCTTCGTGGGATAGACGCAAAGCAGCGCGAGAATGACAATCGCTTCCTTTGTCATAGTACTCCGGAGCTCCCTCCTTGGATGGTCTTTTGACAATTTTTCCAGATTTTGTCATTGTTCGATTCCTGGGCGCCAAGGTTGTTTCCATCATTTTGGATGAACCCCTGTACCTGGAAGAAGTGTGCTAATTCATGGAGTAAAATGAAATACTGCGCTTGCTGTGTCGCAGGCTGAATGTTCTGCACCTGCGACGCATACACGTCGGCATAGCCGACGCCTCTGTTGGTTGTGAAAAAGGCACCCGTCGTGTTGACCGAGATAAAAAATCCCGTACTAGGCTGATTCGTGACCCCGTTCAGATTATTGAAATCCGTTCCGGTGAAGTCCACTGCGCCCGCTAGCGGGGCGCTACTGTTGACTCCCATCAGAGCATTGTAAAAGGCGTTAAAAGTTTTCGTGTCATTTCCTGCGATCCCCGATTCAAGAAAACTTAGGCAGTCCTGGTCGGAATTCAATGCATTCCGTAAGGAAGCGAGAGTGGCAACGACCTTGACCGTTTGCGCTGATACGCTTACGGGAATTATTACCGGCGACGGCCACCCATCGGGTGGCGCCTCTAAGGATGGACCGTTGGGATCAGTGCCTCCTCCACCTCCGCCGCCTCCACCACCTCCCCAGCTGCCACTGATGACTGTTATGTCATAGCAGGGTGGATCGTCATTAGGCGAGCAAAGGCCGCGCGGATCTGTTTTGTTGATCGGGTCACCACCGACGTATGCGTAGCGATTCCAATTCTCTGGTAGGACAACCGCATTTGTATTCAACGCCGGATCCGGGCTCATGAACCTGCCGAACTGGTTGGAATAGTAGCGCTGGTCCGCATATTCAAGCGAATGTGGCAGAATCGCCGCGTGTAGGTTGCAAATTGTCAGCGCTCTCTAATCTCGGGAACTGCCTCAACTAACAGGACGAGCGGATACCATTTGTGGGCAGGCGGAATCATCACGCCACTCGTTAGTGGACGAGCCGGAACGTAATCTTCTTTCCTTTGGACATACAGCACCCCCTCGATGGTAGCGGCCACGTCACGATGATTGGCCAACGCTTTTGCGGCTATGCGTTGTGCGCGTTTGGCAGATCCTACGTCGAGCTTGTAATTCTGGGGAGGCGGATACTGCAGCCCATCGCCCGTAAACACCACGTGGATGATCCCGAGCTCCGGGCATGTATCGTCAACGAGCTCGTCGAAGAGTCCTGTACCAGAGGACGTGCGCCACACGCCCGCCACGCGGACGGTCTTACCATCCAGTTTTGCTCCGGTGCGAAGCGCAGCGCACACTGACATGGTGGATGGAACAGCAGCCACGAAGGCCGAGAAAAGTATGGTTAAGATTGCAATTCTCAATTGAGACCACCTGGGAAACAATCTGCTTGTATCAACGAGTCAAGTTTGGCATCGCTTATGAACCGGGTACCATTAAAGCCGCCAGAGCCTCTGAGGAGAGTGTAGGCATGCGCAAGCTCATGGAGCAGTAATTCCGCGTTCACCCCGGCGTACCCCGCATTCCAATAGGCCAATGCACCCGTTGGATCTGTGTATTCGTTAATCGTAATCGTCACCTTGTTGGTGATTAAACCGCTGATTCCAAAGCGTCCCGACGGGGACGTAACCGCTGCACCACCGCTAGATCCAAGGTTCGAAAAGCTAACGGATCCATGGCTGTTGCTTCCGTATACGATATCCGTGAGCACGTTCACGGGGTTCCAGCCATTTGCACGCGAGTTTGCGCTACCGAATAGATTCAAGCAATCGGGATCTAGAGTTAAGGCTTGTACCGCTCGGGAGAACGCTGCGGGCATGCACGTCCAATCCGAGCAAGTTGGGGCACTCGGCTGTGGGGGTTGTGGCTGCGGCTCGCCGCCATCCGGTTCACAGTCTCCCGCCGCCGGATCGAAGTGGAAGCCAACGCCGCAAAAGCCTCCCCCACCTCCGCCCCCTCCATCGTCATCGCAAGCCTCAAAATCTTCATCGTCTCCGCATTCAAACCGGCCCGTTGGGTCCTTAAAATTTATCGGGTCACCCAGGACATATGTGTAGCGGTTCCAACTCTGCGGAGCTTTGGCACCTGAGCTGGCCACGTATTGATCCGCCGTCATGAACCTCCCAAACTGGTTGGAATAGTAGCGCTGTTCCGCATAATCCAACCCCGTCGCCGAATCCCGCGTGTACGTTGCGTATTTCACCTGATCGTTCGCGATCGGCGTGCCTCGGTCTTCGCCGTAGGGGAAGAATTTGCCTGCAGCGTTCGACCCCAGTCGGTCCGGCACGAACGCCGCCCCGTTCACGGCCACCCGCTTGCCGCCGAAGAACACCGCCGTCTGGGTCGTGCTCGCGGTGAGCCTCGCGCTGATTTTGTCGCCCCTATAAAAAAGGTCCGCGCCCGTCAAAACACCTCATTCTAACGCCTCATTCGCCTCATAGCCTAATCACTTAAAGATTCTGCTTGCAGTTTCTCCGAACCGGAGTGATGAATTGTCACGACCGCAACACGCGGCAAGGAGAAACTCAATGAACGACAACGCAATCGATAGCGAGAACATCAGCAAGCCTACCGACACGGCGAAACCAAAAGGCGCGCGCAAAGCCAAGAAAGCCAAGCCCGCGAAGAAGGCATCCAGGGTCAAGAAGCGAGCCGGCCAACCGAAAGCCGATCGCGCCAACAACAAGAAGGCCGAGGTCATCGAGATGATGAAGCGGGCGAAGGGCGCGACGTTGGCCGAGATCATGAAGGCCACGGGCTGGCAGCCGCACACAGTACGCGGCTTCGTCAGCATCCTGGGCAGCAAGGGAGGTGAGAAGATCGAGTCGTCCAAGAACGCCGCCGGAGAACGGACGTACAAGATCGGGAAATAGCTCAGGCAACTCGTCGTCCAAACGCCGGCTCGGCCCATGCGCCAGGGGCGGCGTTCCTGCTTCTGGGCGCTCCCATTCGCCTGAACAAGTGACGTCACGGACCCGTCACGTCACTGAAAGCGCCGTGTTTTCTTCCAAATCAATCGTAGAAAGAAATGTTCGATAGGGAGTTCGGCCAGGGTTCCGTTTCTTGGCCGCATTTGCGCCGTCAGTGGCGTCGCTGGCTGCCGGGAGGCCGTATTCCCCCACCCAGCCCTTGGCGGCGCGTTGTAGCGCCTGAAGCGAGGGGTCGTTAACCCGACCTTCGGGCTGCGCTAGCAAGGCGGAAACTGTGGCGCGATTTCGGTGGTGTTTTGCGCTGAAAAGGTACCGAAAAGGTACATGTTCGGTACACATCTCGCCCTAAACATTTGATTCCTTGCCAGTTTCGGCGTCGCCAAAACGAATAGGCTTCGGCAAAACTCATTCGTTACGGGCCGCGCGAACGCCAAATCATCGTTGGCAGAGACGTTCCGGCGGCACCCGGCCAGACAGCCACTTCTTGGCCGGGCACCCGCTCAGTGGCGTCGTGGCCAACCGGATGGCTGTGTTTCCCCACCCGTTGCCTAACGGCGCGCCGT
>Ga0210401_10003062_pt1 | contig 18033 bp, 14 predicted proteins | sample IncBWH32MmetaG_FD_150866 | JGI IMG/M metagenome (GOLD analysis project Ga0210401, IMG submission 150866) | Forest soil microbial communities from Barre Woods Harvard Forest LTER site, Petersham, Massachusetts, United States - Inc-BW-H-32-M | ecosystem: Environmental > Terrestrial > Soil >... | reverse complement strand
CTGGCGCCCGGATACATCGGTTTCTATTTGATCGAAATCCAGCTTCCGCAGATCGTGAATGCGGGCCCCGGGGAACTATATGTCGAAGCTGAGGGACAGCAGAGCAACCGGGTGAGGATCTACACGCAACCCTAGCGATCCAGTCCTATGCTTCCCACTTCCTGGCGACGGCTTCTGAGTCTCATCCGAATCCTGCTGGGCATGAGCTGTCTGGCCATCCAACTGGTTGCCTCCGGCTTTGCGATTACCGACACGGTGATTCTTTTCGCCGGCTACGTCATCTACGCCTGCGTCGCTCTGTTTTGGAGGAGCCTCGAAGATTCGGGCTATCCGAGCCTGGCCCTGATTCTGGATTTCGTTTTCTTCTTTCTCTCGACCACCAGCAGCGCTTCTTATAGCTATTGGGTCAGCTCGGTCTTTTACGCTTACCTGCTGCTGGTCGCCGTCATGCTGCATCCCTGGTGGAAGGCGGTGTCGCTGGTGGCCGCATCGCTGCTGCTGGTGTACGCGGCTAGTCCGATGCACGCGGCATTTCTGCGGCCGGGCCTGATTGCCGCCGGTATTCTGGGTTGCGTGCTAGCCATCCAGCGCGAATATCTGGAAGAACGGCTTTCGAACGCGTCGCGCCAGACGGTGCTGTATCGCTACGACGCCGAGAAGGCGCGGGAATCCGAGCGGCAACGCATCGCCGCCGATTTTCACGATGGCCCGCTGCAAAGCTTCATCAGCTTCCAGATGCGGCTGGAGATAATCCGCAAGCTGCTGATCCGCGACCAGACCGCCGCCACCGAGGAATTGATCCAGCTGCAGGAGCTGTGCAAGAGTCAGGTCAATGAACTCCGCTCGTTCGTGCGCAGCATGCGTCCGGTGGATGTAGAAGGAAGCCTGAATGCAACCCTGCGCCGGGTGGTGGAGCAGTTTCAAAAAGACAGCGGCATTCCGGCCAGCTTTGTAAGCGCCGAGTTTCTGGAGCCGGCTGAACCCGAGGTCTCGCTGGAGCTGCTGCAGATAGTGCGCGAGGCTCTATATAACGTCCAGAAGCATTCGGCTGCAACACGGGTGGCGGTGAGTATTGCGAAGTCCGACCGGGCGCTCGAGATCGGGATTGAAGACAACGGCGCGGGTTTTCCGTTTAGCGGAAAGTACACGCTGGACGAGTTGGAACTGCTGCGGCTGGGTCCCATGAGTATCAAGCGTCGAGTGCGGACTCTGGGCGGCGATCTGCTGCTCGATTCGAAGCCTGGCCAGGGCGCGGGATTGAAGATCCGGCTCGCCACGTGATCGCGCGTCCCGCCGTTTTTCTAGCTTGTTTACTCCTGTCAGCCTGCGGTAAGTATCGCGATTTCACGCTGCCGCCCCAGCCCGGCGGACCATCCGTCTCCTGGCATTGGGAAGTCCGGCCGCAGCCTGTTCTCACGCGCGGTGCTCCAGGGGAGTGGGATAGTGTCGATGTTTTGAATCCATCGGTGATCCGGCAGGGTGACGCCTATTACAACTTGTATTCGGGCTACGACGGGCACACCTGGCATACCGGTTTAGCTGTCTCCGCCGACGGCGTCGACTGGCGCAAAGAAGGCAAGATTCTTTCGCCGAGTCCGGGCACTTGGGAATCCGACGAGATCGCCGCCAATGGCTCGGCGCTGGCATCGGAAAGCGGCATCCTGTATTACTACCAGGCCGGCAATCCGGTGCGAATCGGCCTGGCACAATCGGCCAATGGCCATCAATGGCAGAAGCATGGAGCGCCGGTGCTCGACGTTGGCCCGCGTGGAAGCTGGGATGAACGAGGCGTGGCGGATCCGTACGTCATCCGCGCCGGCAGCGCTTACTACATGTTTTATCTGGGAGCGGACCGTGCGCGCCGGCAGCGCCTGGGCGTGGCAATGTCCGACGATGGAATCATCTGGCACAAGCTGCGATCCAATCCGATCCTCGAATTGGGCGAATACGGCGCTTTCGACGAAAATGGATTGGGAGAGCCAGCGGTGTGGGCCGCGCACGGCTACTATTGGATGCTATACACCGGGCGCGATCGCGGCGAAGTCCGGCGGCTGGGCTTGGCGAGGTCGCGCGATGGCGTGGCGTGGGAGAAGCAGTCGAGCGTTTTCGCGGGAGACCAGCGGTGGGATTCAAAAGTGCTGTGCGACCCATCGGTGCTGGCCGAGCGCGATCGAGTGCGGGTGTGGTTCGGCGGCGGCGATGTTGCGCGGCCCGATCAAAACGTAGACGGCCAAATCGGCTTGGGCGCGTTAACGGTAGAACTGAAATAGGATGAAAATCGGAATCACCTGCTACCCGACTTACGGCGGCAGCGGAATCGTCGCCACCGAACTGGGCCTGGAACTGGCCACTCGCGGCCACGAGATACATTTCATCACCTACGCCAATCCCATTCGCCTGGACCCCGGAATCGCGGGCATCCACTATCACGAAGTGGAAGTGTCCAACTATCCGCTATTTCAATATCCGCCATACTGTTTGGCGCTGGCGTCGCGGATGGCCGAAGTCGCTGAGAACTACGACCTGGACGTGCTGCACGTGCATTATGCCATTCCACACTCGATTTCCGCGCTGCTGGCCCAGCAGATGCTCGCGCCGCAACGCCGCGTGCCATTCATCACGACGCTGCACGGCACCGACATCACGCTGGTTGGAATGGACCGCTCGTATTTTCCGATCACCAAGTTTTCAATCGAGAAGTCCGACGGGATTACCAGCATCAGCGCGCACCTGCGCGAGCAGACTTATGAATTTTTCGGTGTTCAAAACGAGATCCGCGTGATCCACAATTTCGTGAATGTGGAAATATATAAGCCGATGGCTGAGCGGCCGAACACTGAGAAACGACTGATGCACATTTCCAATTTCCGGCCGGTGAAGCGGGTGGTGGATTGCATCCGCGTTCTGGCGGAGGTATTGAAGAAAACGCCGGCGCATCTTTACATGGTTGGCGACGGACCCGATCGCCCGGCGGCCCACGGGCTCGCGCGTCAGCTAGGCGTTGACAAGCACGTTACGTTCATGGGCAAGCAGGATCACGTCGAGCGAATTTTCCCGGGGATGCACGTGCTGCTCATGCCCAGCGAAATGGAGTCGTTCGGATTGGCGGCGCTCGAAGGCATGGCCTGTGGCGTTCCGCCGGTGGCGACTCGTGTGGGTGGAGTTCCCGAACTGATCACGCATGGAGTCGACGGATTCCTGGAGCCGGTGGGCGACATAGCGGCGCAGGCCGCGCGCGTGGTTGAGTTGCTCTCGGATGAAGACCGGCATCGGAAGATGGCCGAGGCGGCGAGGCGGACGGCGGTGGAGCGGTTCGCGACGTCGCTGATTATTCCGCAATACGAGAGGTATTACGAGGAAACTGTGGCATAGCGCCGGCACGAGTGCCGACGCGGCACACAAAAGTGTGTGCGCCACGTCTAAACCCCGCATTCCCAACCAGAAACCAACAACCAGGAACTAATAAACCGCCCCCGGTGTCTAACCCAACAAGAGAGATGCTCTCGGCCTGGATGTTTTGGGGCTACAATTAGTTAGGTAGAAGGGCCATGGCGGACACGACCGTTGGTCTACATCTGGACGCGTACCTGATCTCCGCACCGGAGGAGGACGCACTCGTCACCGCGCTTTCGAAAGGCGTCGAGGAGGCCTTTGAGGTTCTGATCCAGCGCTACCAACAACCGGTCTACAATCTGGTCTGCCGCCTGCTTAATGATCCTTCCGACGCAGCCGATATAGTGCAGGAGGTCTTTTTGAAGGTCTTTCGCAACATCGGGGCGTTTCGGGGCAAGAGTAGCCTGAAGACCTGGATCTACCGGATTGCGGTGAATGAGGCCTACAACCACCGGCGCTGGTTCTCCAGGCATCAGCGGCAGGAAGTGGCGTTGGGGCGCGAAGACGGGCCGCTCAGTTACGCGGACAGCGTGGCCGATCCCTCGCCCACTCCATTCGATCAGGCGGCCGATCATGAGACTCGCGCGCTGGTGGAAAAGGCGCTCGAAAAACTGAATCCAAAGTTTCGAGCGGCCGTGGTTTTGCGGGACATCGAAGACTTGAGCTATGAAGAAATCGCCGCGGTACTCGAAATTTCGCTGGGTACCGTGAAATCGCGCATCCTCAGAGGACGCGAGGGTCTGCGAAGAATTTTGGAAGGCCGGTTGGAACTGGAGGCGAGCATGTCGTGGGCCTCCCAACCGTTGACCGAATAGTATGGAGTGCTTGATAGTAAGACGTAAAGCATCGGCTTATGCCGATGACGTTTTGTCGCAAGAAGAACGCCGGGAAATGAGGCAGCACATGCAGGATTGCCAGGTTTGTGCCCGCGAGTCGGAACGCTATCAGCGGATTCGCGAGGCCTTACGCTCCCTTCCCCGGCGAACTCCGCCATCCGATCTGACCGTCCGGCTGCGCGTGGCAGCTTCGCAGGCGCGCACTCAGACTGCCAACGGGGCTAGTGATTGGACCCGCTTGCGCGATCGCATGCAGTTAGCTATGTCCAATCTCATGCGTCCGCTGGCGCTGCCTTTGGCAGGCGGATTGTGCGCCGCGCTGGTGTTGTTCAGCGCGCTGGTACCGACCTTCAATTCCACCTTCGCCAGCAACAAGGCCGATCTTCTCTTGGACGTTCCAACCATGTTGACCACGGAGCCGTCGCTGAAGTACATGGCGCCCATCGCCTTTGCCGAGGCGGACGCAGTCGTGGACCTGAACATCGACGATCAGGGCCGCATCGTGAACTATTCGATCGTCAGCGCGCCCGGCCAAACCGAGCAACTGCGCCACCGCATTGAGAATAACCTGCTGTTCACCGAGTTCTGGCCGGCAACGGCCTTCGGCAAACCGATCGCAGGAACGGTCCGGATTTCGTTCCACAATTCCAGCCACGTCGAAGTAAAAGGATAGTTGGGTCGCCGCCTAGGCCAGCATTTTCTCGCGCGTCCGAGCGTGCTGGAACGTATTGCTGAAATTGCGTGCCCCGAGCCGGTTGATACTGTCATCGAAATCGGGCCGGGTAGAGGCGCACTCACGTCACAGCTTCTGAGCCGGGCCGCGCGCGTCGTCGCCATTGAGATCGATCCGGTGCTGGTTCATTACCTGCAGGCCAAGTTTCGTGACGAGCCCCGGCTCGCGCTGGTGCCCGCTGATGTTCTAAAGATCGATATGGCGCAGTGGGGACCGGTCACCGTCGCCGGTAATCTGCCGTATTACATCACCTCGCCCATTATCGAGAAGACTCTCGCGCTGGGATCCCAGCTCCAGCGGGCGGTGTTTCTGGTGCAGAAGGAGGTGGCCCAGCGGCTGACCGCCATCCCCGGCACGCGCGACTATGGATATCTTAGCGTTCAAACGCAGCTTCTGAGCGCGCCCGAGCTGGTTTTCACCGTTCCCGCCGCCGCGTTTCGGCCGCCGCCCAAAGTCGATTCGGCTGTTGTTCAATTGACGCCCCGCAACGACTTCCCCGCCCTGGATCGCGAGGCTTTTCTTGATTTCGTGGGCCGCTGCTTCCGCCAAAAGCGCAAGAAGATCCGCAACAACCTGACCGGCCCTTACGACCGCGCCCTGCTCGATTCCATTCCGGCCACCGCCAAACGTGCCGAGCAGTTATCGATCCCGGAGTTGGCAGAATTATTTGAGCGGCTGATGGCGGATGGTAGGGGCACCGATTAAGAGCGGCAATCTGATACGCTCGGTCGCAGATGAAGCTGCCGGGAGCTGAGCAAGCTGTCGTCGATATCACAAAACTACGAGACTACTGCCTCAATCCGGTTCATCCTCGAGGCCGACATAAAGCTCACGTATTTGCTTCAACGCTCGGACTAATGTCTGCGGATGCCGACTTCCTGCGCAAGGAGTTGCTTCGTGCCGCGCGCGACTCCGATGCGGTTGAAGGCGATGCCGACGGATACGGCCAGCGATATACCATCGATTTCGAACTTACGTGGAATGCTCGCCGCACAGCAGTTCGAAGTGCCTGGATAATTCGTCGGGGTGAAACCGTTCCACGGCTTTTGAGTTGTTATGTACTATTGAAGTAAGGTGTGCTATGCCTGAAATCGCGTTGCTATCCGTCGTTGCGCTTCTCGAAGACTTTCCCGAGAAAGGGCTACTGCGGGGCCAGGTCGGGACCATCGTGGAAAGTCTGGCGCCTGGCGTATACGAAGTTGAGTTCAGCGATGACTCCGGTCGAACTTATGCGACACTCGCGCTTCGCGGCGACCAATTAATGCTTTTGCACCACGCGCCGGCGCATCAGGCTGCCTGATACGCGCGCACCGATTCTTCTTCCTCCTGTATCCTGAAATTTCATGAATCCTCGCGTCCGCTTCGCACCCTCGCCCACCGGCTTCCTCCATATCGGAAGCGCGCGGACCTTCATTTTTAACTGGCTTTACGCCCGCCACACCGGCGGCGCGTTGATCCTGCGCATCGACGACACCGACGTCGACCGCAACACCCAGGCTTCGCTCGACTCCATCTTCGATGGGCTGAAATGGCTGGATCTCGGCTGGGACGAGGAATACCGGCAGTCCGACCGGCTGGCCCAGCATCAGCAGCTGGCCTGGAAGATTTTCGAGCGAGGGCTGGCTTATCGCGACTTCACGCCGGCTTCTACCGACACAGAAGACAAGCCCCATGACGCAGGTCCGTGGTTGTTCAATTCGGGCATGCGAGAACTGTCGCCCCAAGAAAGCCAGCGCCGCGCCGACGCCGGTGAACGCTTTGTGCTGCGTTTTCGGGTGCCTCGCGACACACCGCGCTGCGTCGAGTTTCATGACAACGTGTATGGCCACCAGTCGAAATCCACCGCCGATATCGAGGACTTCGCCCTGCTGCGTAGCAACGGTATCCCGACCTATCACATGGCTTCCTGCGCCGACGACATCGACCTCCGCATCAGCCATATAATCCGGGGCCAGGATCATCTGACCAACACCTTCAAGCATGTATTGATCTTCGAGGCCGCCGGCGCCGCTCCGCCCCAGTTCGCGCACTTGCCGCTGTTGATTGCTCCCGACGGATCGAAGCTCTCGAAACGGAAGCACGGGCCTGTGGTCAGCGTCACTACTTATCGCGATGCCGGCTTTCTTCCGCACGCCTTCGTGAATTTTCTATGCCTGCTCGGCTGGTCGCCCAAGGACAATCGTGAGCAAATGACGCGACAGGAATTGGTGGACTCCTTCTCGTTCGAAGGTATCAATCACAGCAACGCCGTCGTGAACTTCACGGAGGCTGATCCGTTCGATTCGAAGGCCGTCTGGCTCAACGCCGAGCTGATCCGGACGTTGCCTGTAGATGAGCTGGCGCAGAAGCTCATGGCGTTCATCCCAGGCGGGGACGCCGCAAAAATGAAGCAGGTCGCGCCGCTGGTGCGGGAACGCATCAAGCTATTGAGCGACGTCCGTACGATCGCCGACTTTTTTTTCGTCGATAAACTGGCGCCGTACGATCCGGCTGAACTGATTCCGCAGAAGGGTGATCGCGCGCTGGCGCTGGCTGTGCTGCAACGCGCGCGTGAGATACTTAGGAACACCGAATTTCGTCACGATCCGTTGGACGCCGCCCTGCGCGCCGGAGCCGCGGAACTAAAAATCAAACCTGGGCAAATGTTTCAGCCAATCCGAGTCGCTGTTTGTGGAAGGAAGGCGGCTCCGCCATTATTTGAGACGCTGGAAGTGATCGGGCAACCGGTAACCCTCGCTCGGATCGATCAAGCGATAGCATTGTTGTCCGGTCAAGGAGATTATGAATCCGCTAAAAACTGAGGCCGATACCGGAGCGGCGCCCGCCGAACCGGCCGCTCCCTCTAACTTCATTCGCGAAATCATCCTCGACGACTTGAAGACCAACAAGTACGGTGGTCGCGTGCATACGCGCTTTCCGCCGGAGCCGAACGGCTATCTCCACATCGGCCACGCGAAGTCGATTAACCTGAACTTCGGTCTGGCTGCCGAGTTCGGCGGCCAATGCAACCTGCGCTTCGACGACACTAACCCGTCCAAGGAAGAAACCGAGTACGTTGACTCCATTATCGAGGACGCCCGCTGGCTGGGCGGCGATTGGGGCGACCGCATGTTCTACGCCTCCGATTATTTCGATCAACTTTATGAATGGGGCGTCCAGCTAATTACGTCCGGCAAGGCCTACGTCTGCGATCTATCGGCCGACGAGGTTCGCAAGCAACGCGGCACGCTGACCGAACCCGGCCAGGATAGCCAATATCGCAATCGCTCCATCGAAGAGAATCTCGACCTGTTCGCCCGCATGAAAGCCGGAGAATTTCCGGATGGCGCGCGAACGTTGCGCGCTAAGATCGACATGGCCTCGCCGAATCTGAACATGCGCGATCCGGTGATGTACCGCATCCTGCATGCCGAACATCATCGCACCGGCAATAAATGGTGCATCTATCCGATGTACGATTTCGCGCACGGCGAGTCAGATTCGATCGAGCGCATCACGCACTCCATCTGTACGCTGGAGTTCGAGGATCATCGCCCGCTGTACGATTGGTACGTCGAACAATTGGGAATCTATCATCCCCAGCAGATCGAGTTCGACCGGCTCAACCTCACCTATACGCTCTTGAGCAAGCGCAAGCTGCTGCAACTGGTTCAGCAGCATCTGGTCAGCGGCTGGGACGATCCGCGTATGCCGACCATTTCGGGACTTCGCCGCCGCGGGTATACGCCGGAAGCGATTCGCAATTTCTGCCGGCGCGTGGGCGTTTCGAAGACCAACGGCTCGACCGAGCTTGGCCTGCTCGAATATTTTCTGCGTGAAGACCTGAACAAGCGAGCCCGGCGTGTAATGGCTGTATTGCGGCCGTTGCGCGTGGTCATCGACAATTATCCCGAAGGCCAAGTGGAGTACATGGAAGCGGTCAACAATCCCGAGGATCCGAGTCAGGGCACTCGGCAGGTTCCCTTCTCGCGCGTGCTTTACATCGAGCAGGACGATTTTCGCGAGGACCCTCCCAAACAATATTTCCGGCTTTCGCCCGGCCGAGAGGTTCGGCTGCGGTACGGCTATCTGGTGACCTGCACGAGTGTCGTCAAGGATTCGAGCGGACAGCTGACCGAAGTTCACTGCACCTACGATCCGGCCACGCGCGGCGGCAACACCCCAGACGGCCGGAAGGTTAAGGGTACGATTCACTGGGTGTCGGCGGAGCACGCCATCGACGCCGAGGTTCGCCTCTACGACAATCTGTTCATCAAAGAGGATCCCAGCGAGGTCGCCGAAGGGCAGGACTTCACCGCGAATCTCAATCCGAATTCGCTCGAGGTCGTAAACGCCGCTAAGCTGGAACCGAGCCTGCGGGACGCGCAACCCGGATCAGGGTACCAGTTCGAGCGCCTCGGTTACTTCTCCGTCGATCCGGACACGACGCCGCAGAAACTGGTCTTTAATCGAACTGTCGCCCTGCGCGACACCTGGGCAAAAATCGAAAAGAAATCCAAATGATCATTCTCGGACTCGGCGGGATTCTCAGCGAGCCCGCCTGCGCCGTTCTGAAGGACGGCGAACTGGTAGCCGCCATTGAGCAGGAAAAGGTCGCGCGGCGGCCACCCTCCGGCGGATTACCCGACGAAGCCATCGCTCTGGCGCTGCAACTCGCTCAAGCTACTCCATCCGACGTGAACTGTGTGGCTCTGGTGCGGCCGTTCGCGCAAAATATTCATCTCGCGCTACGCTCGCACTTTCCTAACGCTCAGGTGCTGATGGTCGAACACCACACCGCGCACGCGGCCTCGGCCTACTATCCATCGCCGTTCGACGAGGCGACGGTGCTCACGCTTGACCGTGATGGCGATTTCCGCTCGTCCGCCCGCTGGCGTGCTTCGGGCAACCAGCTCCAGTTGGAGAAGGACCTCTATTATCCCGACTCGCTCGGTGACCTCTACGGCCGCGTCACTGAATTGCTGGGATTCGGGGCCGGAGTCGACGAGCACAAAGTACAGTGGCTTTCCACCGCGGATGGCGGGGGCGGTTACCAGCCGCTCTTCGAACAGATTCTCGGAAACGCCGAATGGCCCGCGCTCAATCGCGCCTACTTCGACTCGGACCGTCTTAGTGAGGGCGGCTTCAGCGAAAAGTTTTATCAGCAGATCGGTTTGGAAGAGGGCGCTGAAATTCCCAAAGAGATGCATGCGCCTCTCGCGGCCGGTCTTCAGCGGGCCATTGAGCGAGTGGTCCTGCGCATGGCCGGTCCCGGTGAAAACCTTTGTCTCGCGGGCGGACTGGCGCTGAATGCGCTGCTGATCAGCTCGCTCGAGCAATCGAAAAATGTGTTCGTACAGCCAGCCGCCGGCAATCCCGGTACGGCGCTGGGAGCCGTCTTCTATGCCTGGAACGGCGTCATGGGCCAGAAGAAGCGTGCTTCGCTGAGCGATTTGTGCTTGGGGCCCAGCTACAACGGTGAAGAGATCAAGAAGACCCTGGAGAACTGCAAGCTCCGCTTCCGCTATCTGTTGACCACGGGCGAATTGATCGACTCCGCGGTCCGCGATCTCAATGGCGAAAAGATTATCGCCTGGATGCAAGGCCGCATGGAATTCGGACCCCGCGCGCTCGGTAATCGCAGTATCCTGGCGTCGCCGCTCAACCCCTATTCGACCGAGAATCTGAACCTCTTCATCAAGCACCGCGAGCCCTTCCGGAAATTCGCCGCCTCCGTGCCGGCCGAGATCGCCAGCGAATATTTCGAAACCGGACCCAATGCGCGCTATCTTGCCACCGTTGGCCGCGTACGTCCGGTGTATCGCAAGACTTTTGAAGGGGCTGTGATGGGCGAGGGTGCGGTTCGCGTCCACACCGTTTTTCAGGACGACAATCCGCTTTACCACCAATTGCTGCATGCGGCCGGAAAGGCCACCGGGCTTCCCGTGCTGTATAACACCAGCTTCAACCTCTTCGGTGATCCGCTGGTTTGTACGCCGCGCGATGCGGTCCGCAGTTTCTACTCGTCCGGCATCGATGCGTTGTTCGTCGGCAATTTCGTGGTAGAAAAGTAGACCTGGAGGTGGAAGTGAGAGCAGCATTCGCCCTACTCACCGTGGCGTGCCTTGGTAATTGCGGCTGGGCGCAGGAAAGACCGCAAGCCGGTCCGTTCAATGCGTCCCAGATGGACATGCAGTCTCCGCCGGCACAGGGCATTGCCGTACGAGCCGGCCGCCTGTTCGATCCCAAGTCCGGCACGAATCTGACCAACCAAGTGATCCTCATCAAGGGCGATCGAATCACCGACGTCGGGCCTGCGGATCGCATGCAAATTCCACCGGGTGCAAAAGTAATTGATCTAAGCCGCGCCACCGTGCTGCCCGGCTTGATCGATCGCCACGTGCACCTGATGCAAGACCAGTTTCCCAACGATGGCCGCGCGTCCTTCACCGGCTTGAACTTCGCTCTCAAAGATCTCCGCGCAGGATTCACTACGCTTCAGGACATGGGATCAGCTTTCACCTACGCCACGGTCGAGCTGCGCGACGCCATCAACAAAGGCCTGGTGCCTGGACCGCGGCTACAGGTTTCCGGGCCGCAGATCAATCCACGCGGCGCAGCCTATTATCCGGCGCCGTCGGTCGTCACTCCGTTTGGGCAAGGCCCCGGCGCGGCAGTCTGGCAGCTTTCGAGTGACGTGAATTCACCCTGGCTGGCGCGCGCCGCAGTTCGCGAACGGTCGCATTACGGCACGGACTGGATCAAGATTTACGAGACGGAGGATTACGAAGGCAGCGGATATCCCGATCCCGACGGCGCGGGCGCATTCAAGCCCGATGGAACGATGATCAATGTTCCCTCTTTGTCGCTCGAAGAGAATCAGGCCATCGTCGACGAGGCTCACCGCAGGGGGCTGAAGGTCGCTTGTCACGCTTATGGCGGCGAAGGCCTGCGCAATTGCCTGGCAGCGGGTGTCGACCTGCCGATGCACGTTATCGTTGGAGTAACTGGCGCCGCCGGTCTCGACGACGAGACCTTGCGCTACTTCAAGCAGCCTCTCGCGGATGGAACGCTCCGTCCGGTGCAGCAGACGCTATGGGATTTGATCGGCGAACTCGAGGCTCGCGATCTAAAGGCCAGCCGCGGTAAGGCTACTCGCATCGGTCTCACCGAGCTGAGTTTCAAAAGACTGAACGCCGCCGGGGTCAAACAGGTTTTCGGCAGCGGCGCATACACGGGCGGGCACGGTATACAAGCTTTTCAATTCGCCTATTACGTGAAGTGGGGAATGAAGCCCGCCGACGCGCTGCGCATGGCTACCAGCAATGCCGCCGAGGGGCTGAACTTTGAACTGGCGCACGAAGTCGGCTTTGTGGAAAAAGGGAAATTCGCCGACCTGTGCGCTGTTGCCGGCGACCCCCTGTCCGACATCACCGAGATGGAGCACGTCAAATTTGTCATGAAGGGCGGGGTGGTTTTTCGAAACGATCCGATCCCCGGTGGTGCTGCGTCGACCGGCGTACATTGACCAGCTCGCTGGCTGTCAGCTGCTCGATAATCTTCGAGTGGGCGATTACGGTTCGGCGCACACGAAAACAATTGCGATGAAATCTCACATTGGTGAACCGTGATTTTTAACAAATGTCAAGTATATGACCAGACTGAATCGTCATACGCAAGTCAACGGTTTGCTCACGGGATTTTCATCCAACATTCACGATCGATAGTTCGCACCTTGTAGTTCGCTCGATTATTTCGTTGACGCGTGATCGCTTTGCGCTTATAATCGCCACCTAAGGTGAGATATGAGACCAGGATTTGTGCGGAAATTTTTGGCGCTGACCTCTACCAGTGTCTATTTCTCTCTCCTCGTATCAGTTGCCCCGTCGAACGCCAGCGCGCAGAACCGCGCAGTTCTGGCAGTTGCCGGTTCGACTGTGAAAGCCGCCTCCATGGACCGAGCGATGAGCCTGACCGCCAGCGCCGTGCCGGGTTGCCCGAATCAAGGCGGAATCTTGGATTCGATTTCAGTCCCCGTGAACCAGTCCATCAACTTGGAAGTTGTTATCTTCGTTCCCGCACCTCCTGGTGGCGCAGTCTTCCAGCTCAGCTCTGAGAACCCGGCGTTCGTCGCGGCTGGTGATAAGACTCAGGGTTTCTTGCCGATCGTCACGATACCCGAAGGGCAAACTATAAGCAATCCTTTCGCACTCTTCGGCGTCAGCGTCGGATCCACTTTTCTGGACATCATTGCACTGACACCGGGCTTCGGATCGAGTTCGTTTCCGGCCGGCGCCTGGGACGTGAATCCCAACCAAGCAAGCAAGTTTCTCGACGCCAATCCTCCATCGAACACCTGTAGGGTGGCCGGCACGGCCCTCCTTTCCACGGATCCCAACGTGCTTTCCACTTGCGGCGTCACGGTCACGGGCGTGGCCAGCGATGGTGTCACTCAGCTTCTACTTGAAACCTCAGCCGGTTTGCAAGGGACGGCCTGCTACGAGATCACATCAACATCTTCTTTCGATCAAGGCACCGTGGAACTGCCGCTACTATCCACTCAGCCAGTCGGCAAGGAGAATGACGCATTCAGCTTCTATCAGGCGCCCGCATATTATGGCGACAGTTCTGGCTCACGCCCAGTCACCTTGACGTTTACCTATACGCCGAGCATTGGCAACGGAAATACAACGAGCATCACGGCTAATTTGAATATTCTGCGGCCCCCGGTCATGCTCTTGCACGGCTTGTGGTCCAACCTCGGCGCGTGGCCGTCTAATTTCAATAAGAACGACGCATTCCATACCACTTTTGCCGGCGATTACTCCGGTACGGCCGCTTCCAGTTTTTCGGTCAACGAACCACAAGTCCAGGGGTTCGTCGAAACGGCACTCGATCAGTTCCGGGCTAACGGCAACGCAGCCACGCAAGCCGACGTCATCGGCCATAGTATGGGCGGCATCCTCACGCGCCTTTACGCCGACAGCGGCCAGTTCCTTCGCCCTGATAATTACAACGTGGGCGACATTCGGAGGCTGGTGACGTTGGATACGCCGCACTGGGGCAGCAGCCTGGCCAACCTACTGGTTTCGCTTCACCAGGTGCGCGCGACCGCGATCTATTGGGCTGCGCGAGCGGCCGGTGACATCACTCAAGGTGCGGTTTGTGATCTGGCAGAAAATAGTCCGGCTTTACAAGGCCTGACATCTACCGGCATATTCTCGAAGGCCGTTACCGGCACGGGTGGGCCTTTTCCGAATTACCTCATCGGCTTGGAGCAGCTATTGACAGCCAATGTCTGTCTCGGAGCCACGATTGGCGGCGTCTGCGTTGGAGCCACAGTCCATGTTTTTCCACAAGATCGCGTAAACGGATTTCGCTTCTCGAATCTGAACGATGCGATCGTCGGGATAGTCAGCCAGCAAGGTGGCGTGAGCACCGGACCAACCTATCCCTTGCTTCACTTTGGTCCCTACATCAGCGTGTTCGGGTTTGGAATTGGAGGGATCGTAAGTTCTCCTCAAGTGGCCAGCGATGTTTTTTCGCTGCTGGATGGCACCGTAGGATCGTTTGCGGCCGGCTTTCCTTCCTCACCTTCAACCGGTCTCGGCAATCCTTTCAGCGTCACCGGCCTCAATCCGGGTACTGATGCGGCGGATTACGCGGCCCAGTGTGTAGCCGGCGGACCAATGAAGCCGGCAGCAGTGGCGGCGATTACTGAAGGGGAACAGCCTGGAAATCAACTTCTCGCCCAGCAGCGGCGGCGTTCCGGGGCGCAGAATGCACCGCCTGTGGACCCTCGCGTTCAGATTACTTCTCCAACCGCTGGTCAAGTGTTCGCTCCCGGCGCCACTCTGACCATCCAGGTTCAAGTGGACCCGTCGGTTAACGCCACGGATATGCTCATAACCCTGGTGGGCATCGGGCAGATCGGCACCACAAACACGGGTCCCACGCAGTTTCAGGGAGCCCAGGTCATCCCAGGCACTTTCTCAGGACCTGTGACCATCGTCGCGGTCGCCGTCGATGGCAATCAGAACTATTTTTCAGGTGCGCCCGTCACTGTATCGGTCAGCCCCGGGGTTGCGCCACAGCAGGTGATGCTGTCGCAGAAATATTTTTATGTATCGCCGACCAAGGTTCCTTCACAGCAGTTGCATCTGACCGGCACTTACAGCGGTGGAACACAGCTCGATTTGACCTCGTCGGCAACCGGCACAACATATGTCTCGAGTAATACCGCGGCTGTGACGGTCACAGTCGACGGCCTCGCTCAGATGGTCGCGCCCGGCTTGGCGGTAATTACCGCTGCTAATGGCGGCGCCAAGGACTACGCGATCTTTGTGGTTCAGGAGCCGGCCACGCCGCTGCCGCCGATCGATTTGACGAGCAGCTTCACTCTTAAGTTCAGCGGTTTTGCGCTGAACCGTAACACTGGATTCTTTGTGCAGAGTGTCACCATTACTAACTCCTCCAACCTCCCTGTTCCCGGACCCCTGTACCTGGTGTTGTCCGGACTGCCGAGCGGTGTCACACTCGTCAACAAGTCTGGTATCACCCAGAAAGTAAATCCTGGAAGTTCGTTCCTTACGGTGCCCCTCTCGAGTGACGCCAGAACCAATGCTCCCGGGCAGAGCAACACTTTGACACTGCAATTCCTGAATCCTAACCGGACAGCGATCACCTATACCACTAGCATCAGCCGGAGTTCCACAGCGCCATGATGCAGTACGATGCAAAATGAATAGCACATCATGAAAAACACAATTCGAATCGGAGCGATTCTACTTTTGGGAACTGCGCCTTTCTTGCGTGCAGACATGTCTTTTCAGGTGACGGTCGACACCACGCCGCTCGCAGGTGTTGCGGGTTACATGGCCTTTGATCTTTTCGGTGGCGTCCCGTTGCAGGACAATGTATCCACGATAACGTCGTTTGCCACCACTGGCACACTTCTAGCAGGCGCTTCAACGTCCGGTGATGTCAGCGGTTCGTTGACGCCGGGACCACTCGTTGAAACAGCAGATATGGACTTCAACGAATGGCTTCAGCCTATTACGTTCGGAAGCGGGCTCACTACCTTCGATGTGGATCTCACTACCAGCTACATCCCGCTGTCCACTCCGGATTCCTTCTCCTTTACCTTGCTGGATAACACCCTCACGCCCTTCGCGACGTCAGATCCGTTGGGCGCCGACAGGCTCTTCGCGATCGATCTGGTTGGCGCGGATACGATGCCCGACGTTTTCACCTCTACTTTCGCGACGACCACCGTGACCGCTTCTGGCAGCGCTGTCCCTGAGCCCAATCTCTTGCCACTGGCATTCCTTGGCTTCGGGTTGATGCTCGCGGTCCACGCAATAGTCAGTCGTGCCCGAATCGCCCGCTCCTAGTTTTGCGCCCGTGTAAGCCAGGAGCTATCCTGGAGCGAATGAGAAACACTCTATTCGCCGCTGCCTTCTGCCTTGGCTCGCTCGCCCACGCAGCCGACCGCTTCCCGGTAGACTGGCCCAAGCTCCAAAACGAGACGATGGATTACTACACGTCCGTCATCAAGATCGACAGCAGCAATCCGCCGGGCGATGAAACTAAAGTCGTCGATTACCTCAAGCCAATTCTCGATCGCGCCGGTATCCCCACCGAAGTGCTCGCGCTTGATCCCAAGCGTGCCAACTTGATCGCGCGTCTCAAGGGCAACGGCTCCAAGCGCCCGCTCATCATCATGGGTCACACCGATGTAGTCGGTGTCCAGCGCGAGACCTGGCCGCCGGGCATCGACCCGTTCGCCGCTCTCCGCAAAGACGGCTATGTGTGGGGGCGCGGCTCCTCCGACGACAAGTCGCACGTCGCGTCATGCCTGATGACCATGCTGCTGCTGAAGCGTTTCAATGTCCCACTCGATCGCGACGTGATCTTCATCGCTGAATCGGGCGAGGAAGGCAGCGCGAATTTTGGCATCGGATTCCTGGTCAGTCAACATTGGAACGAGCTCGAGGGCGAATACGCACTGGCCGAAGGCGGCCAAACCGTCTCGCGCGACGGCAAGGTCCGCTATGTCGGAATCAGCACCACCGAGAAAAGTCCACGCGGCGCGCGCATCGTGGCTCACGGGACAGCCGGTCACGGATCGCGTCCTCGCCCGGACAACGCCATTCTTCACATTGCCGCGGCGGTCTCCAAATTCCAGAGCTGGCAGCCACCCGTGCGCTTGAACGACACCACGCGCACCTACTTCGAGCGGCTCGCCACCATTAGCCCGCCCGATCAGGCTTATCGCTATAACCACGTCGCCGATCCCGCCCACAGCGAAGAGATCCAGCGCTACTTCCTGGAGCACGAGCAGCCCAACTATTCGGTGCTCCGGACTTCCATCGTGCCCACTATGATTCAAGGCGGCTTCCGGACCAACGTGATTCCGTCGCAGGCCGAAGCCACGCTCGACATTCGCGCGCTACCGGACGAGAACATGGACCAGCTCTATGCCGAGATCAAGCGCGTTATTGCCGACCCGGCAGTGGAACTGGTCACCAATGCCTCGCGCAATCGGCCTATCGCTCCGCCTTCATCGATCGACACCGAGATGTTCCGCGCACTCGAGCGCACTCAAAAGAGCATGTTTCCGGATGCCGTTACGATTCCCGTGATGCTGACCGGCGCCACCGACATGGCCCAGTTGCGAGGCAAAGGCGTACAAGCGTATGGCTTCGGCGCGATCGCCGACGAGAGCGAGAACGAGCTGCACGGCGCGCACTCAGATCAGGAGCGCCTTCTCGAAAGCTCCATCCACAAGATGGTCCAGTTCCTGTGGTACACCGTGCTCGATATCGCGGCGTCGAAACAGTAACTACTCCGCCGATCTTTTTCCGCTTCCGCCGCCAGGTCCCGCCGCGCAGGTGAAATTGGCTGCGTCGTCGGTACTTCCCGCCCCCTTCCACTGCGCCACCTGCGGATAGGGACACAGCGGACGCGTTCGCTCCACACCGCTGGCCGGATTTGCGGTCTTATACTTGGTCGCAATGATCTGCGACGGAGCCACGCCGTTCTCCACCCATTGTTCCACCGCGCGGTTGACGTCGTGCTGCGCGTCGCCAT
>Ga0210401_10003061_pt1 | contig 18038 bp, 15 predicted proteins | sample IncBWH32MmetaG_FD_150866 | JGI IMG/M metagenome (GOLD analysis project Ga0210401, IMG submission 150866) | Forest soil microbial communities from Barre Woods Harvard Forest LTER site, Petersham, Massachusetts, United States - Inc-BW-H-32-M | ecosystem: Environmental > Terrestrial > Soil >... | reverse complement strand
CAGGTATTCCTTGGGCTTGGTCGGGTCGCACCACCAGGTGTAGCTGCCGGGGTCGTCCAGGTACGGGGCGAAGGCCACGCCGAAACGGGGCACTTCCCTGAAGAGCTTTTCGTGGCCCATGCCCCCGGGGACATGGATGCGTTTGGCGGCCGGCGAAGCCTTGGCCAGGCGCCGCGTCTCGGCTTCGAAGGGCCCGAAGCCGATGATGTGGAGCTCGGCGCCCGGGACCTTCTTCAGCACCGCCGGGAACGACTCGATCAGCAGCTGGATGCCCTTGTTGTCCATCAAGGCGCCCATGTAGAGCAGGGCCTTGCGGCGGATACGGCCTTTGGCAGGATGTTTCACCTGGCCCAGCTCCACCCCCACCGGCACCAGCGTGTTGCGGGCCTCGGGCACGCCCTGCTTGCGCCGCACCGTGCGCATGCGCTCGCTCAGGTTCCACACCACGTCGCTGCGGGTGGCCGCGGCGCGGTCCACGCTCTGGTAGACCCAGTTGAGCAGCGGGTTGGCGAAGCGCCGGGGCGTGTAGTCGATGACGTAGAAGGCCACCCGCCGCACCCGCCCCAGGGCCCGCAGCACCAGCCCGGCCAGGGCGTTCAGCGCGTCCACGCCGATGAAGAGGTCCACCGGGCCCTCGGCGCCGGCGGCCCAGCCGCGCCGGAGCACGAAGATGAAATCCTTGCACCACAGCCAGGGGTCCCAGCCGCGGGAGGCGTGGCCCTGGACCGCCCCGGCGGCCTTGCCGCGCAGGAAGCGCTCGTCGCCGGCGTGGGGCAGGCCGCTGTAGGAGAACGGCAGGGACACCAGGTGGTGGTCGGCCTTGGCCTTCCGCAGGTACTGGGCCAGCGCCTGCACCGGACCGTAGGTCTTGGAGGTGTGGGCGGCCACGAAGATCCGCGCCGGAAGCCTCACGCGAAGAGGGCCTTGTTTTCCATCACCCAGCCGTGCAGGCGGCGCACGCCTTCGCGCACCTTCACCTTGGGGGCCCAGCCGAATTCGCGCTTGGCCTTGGCGATGTCGCAGACGAAGACCGGCTGGTCGCCGGGGCGCCAGTCGCCCTTGGCCCGGGGGATGGGGCGGCCAAGGAAGCGCTCCAAAAAGGCCAGCAGCTCGAGCAGGGACATCTGGTTGCCCGCCCCGCCTCCGATGTTGTAGACCTGGCCGCCGGTCTTGTGGATGTGGCGGTAGGCCTGCAGGTAGGCGTCGCAGAGGTCGTCGATGAAGAGCACGTCGCGCACCTGCTTGCCGTCGCCGTAGATGGTCAGGGGCTTGCCCAGCGCCGCGGCGATGGTGAACCAGGCTACCCAGCCCTGGTCCTCCACGCCGAACTGGCGGTAGCCGTAGATGCAGCTTTGGCGGAACACCACCGTGGGGAAGCGGTAGATGCGGCTGTAGTCGCGCACGTACTGGTCCGCGGTGCCCTTGCTGCAGCCGTAGGGGCTGTGGAAATCCAGCAGGCGGTGCTCGGGGATGCCCTTGGGGAGGTCCTTGTACTGGTAGCGGCCGCCCCGCTCCACCACCTGGATGTCCTCCATGCCGCCGTAGACCTTGTTGGTGGAGCTGTAGAACAGCGCCGGCCGGCCCTTCACGGCCTTGGGCAGCTTCAGGCGCAGGGCTTCCAGCACGTTGAAGGTGCCCAGGGCGTTGATCTCGAAGTCCTCGCGCGGGTCGGTGACGGACGTGGTCACCGCCACCTGGCCGGCGTAATGGAACACGGCGTCGGGCCGGCCCGCGGCGGCCAGGGCCTTGGCCACCTGGTCCTTCTTGCGCACGTCGCCCTTCACAAACTTGAAGGACCCCTGGCCCTGCAGCCACTTCAGGTTGTTGCGGGTGCCGGGGCGCGACAGGTTGTCGAAGATGGTGACCTGCCAGCCATCCTTGATCAGGCGGCGGGACATGTTGCAGCCGATGAAGCCTGCGCCGCCGGTGACCAGGGCTTTTCTAGCCATGTCTTGCTCCTAGGAGGCGGAGCGCTTGAAGCGCTCCTGCAGGGTCCGCCGCGCGTAGACCAGCGGGACCGCGAAACTGTACCAGACGTGGAGGAACCAGGCGGGGTCCGGCCGCTTGGCGAAGCCGCGCAGCGCCGCCGCCAGGGGCCTCAGCACCGTGACCATGGTGAAGGCCGTCCATGCCAGCGAGGCCTGGGGCGTCTCCCAGGTGTACTTGCGCAGGTGCCGGTGCTGGAAGAACAGCTCCAGGTTGCGCCGGCACTTCTTGATGAAGGCCGCGTTGTTGGCGCAATGGTCGTGCCCCACCGGCTGCTTCAGCAGCGCGTAGTCGCGGTGGCCGGCGGCGATCAGCTCCACGTTGGCGTCCATGTGGAAGAAGGTGGGCCAGTGGCTCACGGTCTTCAGCAGGGAGCGCCGCGTGAGAAAGCCCTGGCTGCCGATGGTGGGCACCGCCTCCGGGCTGAAGCGCAGTTTCCAGTAGGCGCCGCGGTCCTCCAGCACCTGGCCCAGCAGCCGCCAGTCCATTTCCCAGTCGGTGAGGCGGTCGCGCTTGCCCAGGTAATAGGCCATGGGGTCGTTGATGCCCATGAGAGAGCAGTAGCGGTTGGCGGCCGGGTCCCCGGGCTGGTATTGGAAGCGGGCCGACTGCGCGGCCACCAGGTCCGGATCCTGCTGCAGGGCCCGCACGGCCTGGGGCAGCCAGTCGGGCTGGGCCAGGTAGTTGTCGGCGTCCAGGAACAGGACCAGCTCGGTCGTGGCGGCCTTCAGGCCGATGGCCTTGCTCCGCTCAATGTGGCGGTGCCCGCTGCGCAGGACCTTGGCGCCGTAGCGCTTGGCCACGGCCACGGTGCGGTCGCTGGAGTCGTCGTCCACCACGATCAGCCGGATCTTCGACCAGGGGTAGTCCTGGGCCCTGAGCGAATCCAGGCATTTGGGCAGCAGCTTCTCGCCGTTGAGCACGGGCAGTATCACCGTGACGGGCGGAAACGCGGCCGCGGGCCTCTTTTTGGTCATGCCTTTCCCCGGGGCCGGCGCCATTGCATGGCGTGGTAGCAGATGAAGGGGCGCCAGGGCGGCAGCGACTCGGCCAGGTCCTGCAGCCGCTCGGCCAGGTCCTGGAAGCCGTCCCCGCCCAGGGGCCAGACCCGCGCCTCGATGCGCGTGAGCGCGGCGCCGCCCATCCCGGCCCCCGCCATCAGCGCCCGCAGGCGCCGCAGGGTGAAGTGCTGGTGCCCCTTCATCAGGGTCAGGTGCAGGTAGAACACCGGGTTCCAGCGGTTGCATTCCAGCACGATCAGCGAGCCGCCGGGCGCGGTGAGGCGCCGCATCTGGTCCAGCACCGCCGCCGGGTCGGGCACGTGGTGAAGCATGTCCTTCTGGAACACCAGGGCGTAGCGTCCGCGCAGCCGGTCCAGCTTGGCGGCGTCGGCGGTGCCGAAACGGATGCGCCCGCGCGCGGCCTTGGCCACTTCCTTCCAGCGGGGATGGGCCTCCAGGTCGTAGGCGTCCACCTTCCAGCCCCGCTCCACCAGGCCCAGGGCCTCCATGCCGTCGCCGCAGCCCAGGTCCAGGGCCCGCCGCCCCCGGCCGGCCTCCAGGCCCATGCGGCCCAGCAGGCGGTCGCGGTAACGGCGCACCGGCAGGCTCATGCCGTCGCCGAGCAGGTCCCGGCCGGCGGCCTGGGTCACCGCCCCGCCTGGTCGTAGTAGCGCCGCAGCCTCAGGCGGTAAAAGACCGCCATGGTGTCCCACCAGATGTTGTAGACCGACCGCAGGCCGATGTGGCCGAACTTGCCGCGGTACTCCACGATGACCGGCGCCTCGGAGATGGAGAAGCCGAAGTGGTGGGCCAGCACCAGCAGCTCCAGGTCAAAGGCGTAACGCTTGACCAGCACCTTGGGGAAGACCGCCTTGAGCACCTCGCGCCGGAACAGCTTGAGGCCGGTCTGGGTGTCCCGCAGGGGCATCTGGAAGAGCAGCTTCACCAGGAAGAAATATCCGGCCGACACGATGCGCCGCTTGAGCGGGTAGTGCAGCTTGGAGTCCGGGTGGCGCTTGCTGCCGATGACCACGTCGGCCTGGTCCTCGGATTGGATCTTGAAGAAGACCTCCAGCTGGCTGGGGTCGATGTCCAGGTCCGAATCCAGGAACACGATCCATTCCCCATGGCTGTGGCGGAAGGCTTCCTTCAGGGCCCAGCCCTTGCCCTGGTTCATGGGGTGCCGGTGCACGCTGATGTGGCGCTTGCCCTTGGCGGCCGCCGCGGCCTCCTCGTAGGTCCAATCGCCGCTGCCGTCGTCCACGACCACGATCTCGTAGGCCCGCCCCATGGCCTTGAACATGCGGTCCACGGCCAGGATGTTGGCCCGGATCCGCGGGCCCTCGTTGTAGGCGGGCATCAGCACCGAGACCACGGGTTTCCGAGTCAATGCACACCTCTCTCGCCGCCGGCGGGGCCGCGCAGGGCCAGCGCGAGGGCCCCGGCCAGGAGCACCGTGGAAACCGAACCCAGGCAGGCGATGAAGGCCGCCGGGCTGGGCGGAACGATCCGCAAGGCCGCCGCGTAGAGGGCGGTCGCCCCCGCCATCAGGGGCAGCAGCCCCCGGCGGTGCGTGGCCAGGCAGTAGAGCATCACCAGCTGGAACAGGGCCAGGGGGACCACGGCCGCGGCCAGGCCCAGGGCCAGGGGGCCCAGCTGGTCCAGCTCAGGCCGGTCGCCCAGGAGGGCGCTCATCAGCATGCGGGTCGCCCCCCAGAACACCAGCAGGCCCAGGCCCTCCACCGCGGCCATGGCCGCCAGGAAGCGCCACAGCAGGCGCCGGGTGTTTTCGCCGGTGGCGTAGGCCGCGCTGAAGGCGGGCAGGGCCACCAGGGTGAAGGCCGAGGCCACATAGAGGAACGATTTCCCCACCAGCGCGGCGCGGCTGTAAAGGGCCACCAGGGCTTCGTCCTGCCCGCCGTGGGCGTGCTTGAAGAGCAGGATGTCCAGGAAGCACAGCAGGCTGAACAGCCCCATGGCGGCGGTGTCGCGGGCCAGCCCGCCGCGGCCGACCGCGGACGGCTCGTGGGGCTTGGCCTCGCGGTGCCGCCACAGCAGCGGCAGCACGGCCAGGACCGTCATCAGGGCCACGGTGGTGGTGCCGATCATGCAGCCGGTCAGGCCCAGGCCCGTCACCAGCAGCGCCGGCAGGGTGGCCCTGCCGGCGGCCTCGATGAGGTAGCTGGAGGCGTAGGATCCGAAGCGCTGCAGGCCCTGCAGCAGCGAGCGGGCGGTCATCGAGACCAGGCCCGCCAGCACCGTGCCCGCCGCCCAGGCGTAGGTCTGCCACGCCGCCAGGTGGAGGAAAGCGATGACCGGCACGGCGGCCGCGGCCATCAACAGGGCGGCCCCGGCGCCGACCAGCCCCAGGCGCGGGGCCAGGCTGCGCAGGTGCTGCAGCGCGGCGCCCTCGCCGTTCACCGCGGCGTCGTGGGCCATGATCCTGGCCAGCCAGATGGACCCGCCGCTGGCCACCACCACGGCGATGTTGATGAGCCCGTTCAGGGCGGAAAAATCCCCGTAGGCGTCGCCCAGGCGCAGGCTCATCTGCCGGTGGAACAGCACCATGGCCAGGTTCAAGGTCACGGTGCCCACCGCCACCAGCGCCGACGCGGAGGCGTGCTCCCGCAGGCTTCCGCGCGCGCTCAAAGGCTCCGCCTCAGCGGGCGGGGGCGGGGATGGCCGGCGCGCCGATCTCAACGAGCTTGTTGGCGTCCTTGTCGGACAGCCACATCGAGCCGTCCGGCGCGAAACCGATCCCCAGGGGCGCGGTCAGGAAGGCGGCCGCGTCGTTGCCGCCCAGGGTGCCGCGGTAGCCCAGGACGCTGTCGTAGATCCAAACCTTGTGGTTGTTGCCGTCCACGGCGTAGACCATGTCCTGCTTGTCCACGGCCAGCATGGGCCAGAACGGCTCCGGGCCCTTCCAGCCCGCCACCTTCACGGATTTCACGTACTGCCCGGCGGGCAGCGCGCTGAATTTCTGGATGCGCCGGTTGCCCGGGTCGGCCACGAAGATCTCGCCCATGCTGTTGATGGCGATGCCGAACACTTCCTTGAACTCGCCGCCGCCGCCGCCCGGCCCGCCCAGCACCTTGAGCTCGTGCCCGCTGGGGTCCAGCACCTTGACTTGGCTGTGGCCGGTGTCGGCCACGTAGATGTTGCCGGCCTTGTCCACCGCCACGTTGCGGGGGCTGTAGAAGCCGTCGTCGATCTCGGAAAGGTACTTGCCCTTGGCGTCGAACTTCTGGATGCGCTGGTTCCAGGTGTCGGCCACGTAGACCGAGCCGTCCGGCCCCACCGCCAGGCCCGAAGGTTCGTTGAACTGGCCCTGCTTGGCCTTGCCGGGCTCGGGGCCCAGCTTGCCGAACACGAACTTGAAGCTTCCGTCCTTGCCGTAGGCCGACACCCGGCCGTTGCCCAGGTCGGCCACGTACACGTCGCCGTCCGGGGCCACCCCCAGCCCGCGGGGGCTGTTCAGGGCGCCCGGGGCCAGCCCGGAGCCGCCGGCGCTGCGCAGCAGCACCGCCTTCACCGGCACTTCCGCCTGCTGGCGCGTCAGCAGCCAGCCCGCGGCGGCCGCGCCCGCCAGCAGCAGCAGCACTGCCAGCAGCGTCAGCGCCCGCTTGCCCCGGCCCGCTCCGGCGCGGCCCCGGCCCCGCCGGGACTTGGCCTTGGACTTCACCTTGCTCCGTCGCTTGGTCGCCATGTCAGCCTCAGGGTTTCAGGGTCACGACGTGGCCGTCGCCGCCGTCGGTGATGGTCACGTTCGAATCCGGGCCCACGGCCAGCCCGGTGGGCAGGTTCAGGGCCACCACGGCCTGGCCGTCGGTGGCCTTGTCGTAGACCTTGCGCCCCTTGCCGTCCAGGTTGTAGCGGTAGACCTTGTTGCCGATGGGGTCGCTCACCCAGATCCAGCCTTTGGCGTTGTCGATGGCCAGGTAGGGTTCGCGGTTGATCTGCTCCTTGTCCCAGCCTTCCACCTTGAACTGGCGGACGAAGCCGAAGTCCGGGCTGATGACCTGCACGCGGAAGTTCAGGCGGTCGGCCACGTACACGTTCCCGGCCTTGTCCACGGCCATGCCGAAGGGCTCGTTGAACTGCAGCGGCTTGTCGCCGTGGTCGCCCACCTGCTTGAGGAACTTGCCCGTGCCGTCGTAGACCAGGAGGCGGCCGTGCCCGGTGTCGCTGAGCCAAATGCGGCCCTGCAGGTCCACGGCGATGCCGCGGGGGCCGAAGAGGTCCGCGTTGGGCGGATCGGCCTTGCCGAACTGCGCCACGAAGGACCCGCCGGCGTCCAGCTTCTCCACGCGGCCCCAGGGCAGGCCGTTGTTGGGGTCCATGGTGAAGAAGGTGTCGGCCACGTAGAGGTTGCCGTCCTTGTCCACGGCCACGTCGCAGGGCTCGCGGAACTCGCCCTTGGCGGTGCCTTCCTTGCCCACGTGCTTCACCTTGCCGTCCTTGCTCCGGATCTCCAGGCGGTTGTTCTTGCTGTCCACGATGATCAGGGCGCCGTCCTTGCCGAAGGCCAGGCCGCGGGGCTTGGCCAGGCCCACCGGCTCGGCGTTGGAGGACGAACCGCGGTGTCCGGGCGCCCGCATCACCAGCACCACGGTCCCCGCCATCATCGCGGCCAGCACGCCGCCCACGATCAGATAGGTCTTGTTCAGCTCCATGTCCTCGTTCTCCTAGAAAAGCCTATTGGAAGTATTTCTCCACGTCTTTGCGCACCCACACACAGGCGTCGAAGCTGCCATAGGGGGAATTGATGCTGTCCCCCTTGGGGTAGACGTAGTTGGCGAACTGCGGGTTGACCACCGGGTTGGTGGGCATCCAGGGCTCGCGGTACATGTACAGGTTCCAGGCCCGGGTGGCCTGGTCGCTGAGGCTGCCTTGGTAGAAGGCGTTCTTGTCGGGCGCCCACCAGCGGCGGAAGCGGATGGGGTAGGCGGTGTAGCTGTTGCTGAAGCTGTCCGCCACCACCTGGTCGTGGGTCGGCATGCTGCTGTTGTCGTAGCCCGTGACCACCACCGGGAAGTCCGCCACCTTGTCCAGGGTCAGGGGCGGGCCGTAGCCGATCTGCTTCCTCTCGAAATTGCGCAGGTACCAGCTCAGGGGCCAGCTGCACAGGTCCTCGACCCCTATCTTCAGGTAAGGGCCGCCGGTGAGGGCCCGGCTCATGCGGTCCAGCTTGGCGCTCAGCTCCACCAGCTCCACCGAGCTCTGCACGTAGACGTGCTGCTCGCGCGGGTCGGCCCCGTCGCCCTCAAAGCACAGGTTCATGGTGCCGTGGCTCAGGGACGCCAGGCCCAGCACGCAGAGGCCCACGTAGATGCCGCGGGTCCAGCGCTGCAGCTGCGGCCAGCGCTTCAGCAGGAAGGGCACCGCCACGATGGCCAGCAGCACCGCCACCACGAAGACCATCCCCACCAAAAAGCTGTTGGTCCAGGCGTTGCCCTGCCAGCCGCTCGGCTGGAAGCTGCCGTGACGGTCGCCGCCCATGAACTGGGCGATCCAGGGGGACATCTCCTCGGGCGCGTGCACGCCGGCCTGCAGCAGCTGCCGGGGCAGCATCACCGCCAGCACCGCCAGCGGCAGCGACAGCACCAGCCAGGCCAGGCCGTGCTCAAAGGCGTTGGGCTCCTCCCGGCTGAAGAACTCGTCCAGGTAGAGCGCCGCCAGCAAGGTCAGCGGGGTGAGCGGATGCAGGGTCAACCAGGGCATGCGCTCGCCGGCGATGGTGAACATCACGATGGCGAGCATGCTCCAGTAGAGCAGGAAGACCCGGAAGTGGTTGCCGGGCTTGTTGTCGAAGCTGCTCCAGGCCGCCAGGCCTCCGCCGAAGACCGCCAGCGCCGACATCACCAGCACCATGGGCGGGCTCTTGGGGTAGAGGGTGAGGATGACGATGGCGAACACGAAGGGCAGGAAGGCCATGAACTTGAAGAAAAAGACCTTGGCCCGGCCGTTGCTGAAGTAGAGGCGCAGGCCGCCGAAGGCCGCGAAGCAGCAGATGGCCAGCTCGTAGAGCGACAGCATGTACAGGTAGAACTGCCAGGGCTGGTCCGCCCGGCCCGTCTTCTGCTCGCCCAGCCAGTAGGCGATGGAGTCGAAGGCGCCGGTGAACCAACCGTCCATGTTGGTGAAGCCGGTGCTGAAGAGCAGGCTGAAGGGGATGAGGAAAATGGCGTAGGCGCCGCGCCACAGGAAGCGGCCGCGCTCGTCGGTGAAGAAGAGCAGGCGGGCGGAAACGGCCGTGACCGCATAGGCCAGCAGCAGGCCCAGCAGCACGCCGCCGAAGCCCATGCCGGCCCAGGCCTTGGAGCCCAGCCCGAAGGCCAGCACCACCACCGCCGCCACGCCGCCGGCCACGTCGGCGCCGGGCGCCTTCAGGGGCGGGGCCAGGTGGCTGACCAGGGTGCTCACGTCCGTGTACTCGGCCTCCACGGCCTCGAAACGCTCCCACAGCCAGCGGATGAGGAGGAAGCTGCCGAAGATGCCCATGATGATCCAGGTGCCCTCGTGGCTGGTAAAGGCGATCATCAGTCCCACCACGGCCCAGAAGAAATGCCTGGGCCCGTGGGTCTCAAAGTAGCGGAACAGCCCCCACACCATGAGCAGCGATCCCAGGGCCATGGTGATGTCGTCGCGGATGAAGCGGGCGGTGTAGCACCAGGTCGGGGAGATGGCCACCATGGCGGCGGCGAAGAGGGCCCCCTTGCGCCCCAGCAGCCCGCGCCACTGCCACAGGAAGACCAGCGTGGTGATGCCCAGGATGGCCGGCAGCAGGCGGGTGGTGAAGTCGTTGTCGCCGAAGATGAAGAACATGAGGGCGTTCATGTGGTAGCGGAAGGGGCCGTGGTAGGCCGGGTCGTAGCGGTAGAGGTCGCCCTTGAAGAGCTGCCAGGCGTAGAAGGCGTGGATGCTCTCGTCGTGGTGCAGCGGCTTGGCGCCCAGCTGCCACAGGCGCAGGAAGGCCCCGAAGAGCACGATGGCCGCCATCCACAGCACGTTCAGGTCCAGGCCCAGCACCTGGCCCTGGGCGCGCGCCAGCGCCGGCTCGGGCTCCTCCTCGGCGCGGCGCCTGGCCGGAGCCGCGGCGGGCTTGGCCTTGCCGCCCTTGGGGTCCTCGGCGGCGGCGGGCGCCGCCATCTTGGCGCCGCAGGTGTCGCAAAAGCGGTTGGTCTTGGGGTTTTCAGCCCCGCACTGCGGGCAGGCGATTCCGGCCATGGGTCCACTCCAAAGGCTTGCGCCGCTCCCGCCGGGGATCCGGTGGGGACGGCTTACTGGTTGAGTCTGTAAACGACGGTCCCCTGCTCCTGCACCACCGGGGCGCCGAGCTGGGCGAACTTATCCAGGCCGGCCGGGTTGGAGCCGTATTTTTCCCGCTCCATCTGCCCGACCACCACGTAGGCCACCTGGTATTGCTGCAGCAGCTGGCGCGCCCGGCCCAGGTCCGTGGTCTGGTACATCTCATCCACGTCGTGCTCCTGCTGGGTGGGCCAGTCCTTGCGCCATTGGCTCTCGTGGTTGCCCCAGCCCACCACGGCGCGGAAGCCGGTGTAGGCCGCCACGCGGGCGAAATGGGTGTAGGCCCCGCCCTCGGCCTCCAGGATCACGGGCTGGCCGGGCACGGTCCGCCGCAGCTCCTGGATGGCGGCGTAGTCCGCCGGCATGTCGTGCTGCATCCAGGCGGCGCCGTCCAGGGTCGGTTCAAAGCGGGACCATTGGTCGAAATCGCTCCACACGAAGGCCACGGCCTTCACCGGGTAGACCAGCGCGGCCAGGGAAAGGATGGCCAGCGCCCCGCCGTAGCCCACGCCCCACCCGAAGGCGCTTTGGCGCAGGCGCCGCAGGGTCCACCAGGCCGCGTAGGGCAGGGCCACCGCCAGCAGGATCCAGGCCTGGAAATAGAACTTGAAGACCGTGTTCATGCGCAGCAGGGACAGGTTGCCCTCGAACACGTCCCGCAGGTAGCCGAACTCGCAGCAGAGCACCAGCAGGCTGGCCACCAGCGCCAGCGCAGCCACAAAGAGGCCTTCGCGGCTGCCGCCCCGGGCCAGCAGGGCCGCCAGGCTCAGGCCGGCCAGCAGCCCGAAGACGGCCACGCAGGGCCACACGCAAAAGCAGGCCAGCCAGGCCAGTCCCAGCAGCAGGGCGCCCACAAGGACCTGGGGCCGCTGGATGGCCTTGGCCGGATCCTTGGCCAGCCCCAGCCAGGCCTTCATCCAGGCCGGCACGGCCGAGACCTTGGCCGCCTGGACCAAGGACGCCGGGGCCTCGTAGGCGGTTCCGCACTGGCCGCAGCGCTCCTTGCCCGGGCGCAGCTTGGCGCCGCAGCTGGGGCAGAGGCGCACGGCCGACTTGGCCTGGGCCTTGGCCGCCGGGGCCGGGTCCTCGTCCGCCGCGCCGTCCGCCAGGGCCCTCACGCGCAGCCAGGCGTAGGGCAGCAAGGCCGCCAGGAAGACGCCCCAGAAGACCAGGGTGTCGCGCAGGCCGGTGCGGGCATGGTGCAGGGCGAAGCCGTGGGCGGGGTTGCTGAAGAAGAGCAGGAACGGCGCGGCCGCGATCCCCAAGCCCAGCAGCAGCAGCAGCGAGGGCAGCATCCAGGCCTTGGCCCAGCCGGCCTCGGCCAGCTTGCCCGAGCCATGCAACTGGGCCAGCAGCAGCAGCGAGACCAGCAGGCCGCAGGCCGGCAGGTCCCAGGTGTTGCCCATGAAGACCGCGCCCAGGGCCAGCACCAGGGCCAGCATGGTCTCGCCGGCCTGGTCCAAGCGCTTGGCCAGCTGCAGCGGCGACCGCTCCGGGCTCTTCACCAGGTTCAGGCCCAGGGCCAGCACCAGCAGCTCCAGGGGCAGGTTGCTGAAATGCGGGTGCAGGTCGCCGTGCAGGAAACTGAAGGCGGGGAATTCGCTGATGAGGCTGTCCTGCGCAGCGCTGGCCTGCAGGCCGGCGGCCTGCAAAGCCGCGGGGCTGGCGCTCCACCACCAGCTGTTCAGGTAATGCCCGCCCACCGCCACGTCCTTGATCATGCGGGTGGGCTCCCACCAGCTGAAGGGGCCGTCCCACTCGATGCCCAGCACCTGCAGGGCCGCATGCAGGTTGCCGAAGAGCAGCACCCCGGCCAGGCCCAGCAGCCCGGGCCACACGGTCTTGGTCAGGTTGTATCCCAGCGCGAAAAGGGCCAGGCCGCAGAGGGCGAAGTTGTTGCTCACCGCCAGGTTGTAGGCCAGGTCCGGGCTCACCAGGGTCAGCCGGGCGAAGGAAGCGTTCAGGAAGTAGCCGAAGTAATAGTAGTTGATGTAGTTGTTGGGGCCCGCCAGCCAGGGATCCATGGGCGGCATGCGCAGGCTGTGGATGCAGCTGTTGAAGAACGCGAAATCCATGAACTTTTCCTGGCCTTCAATGTTGGGGTGCTTCATGCGCACCACGCACCACACAAAGAACAGGGTGAAGAAGGCCAGTTCGTAGAGGAAGAGGAGTCCGGAATGGGCCTTCAAAAAATCCAGATGCTCCTGGCGCCGGGCGCTGAAGAGGCGCCAGGACAACAGGCCCAGCAACGCCCAGGCCAGCACGGACATGGCCACATGGTTGACCACGAAGCCCAGCCAATAGGCCAGCAGCCCTGTGAAGAGCCAGCCCACCAGGCGCGACAAACCCAACCCGCGGTCAGGCAGCCAACGGAACAGTCGGTAACTCAACGGCCAAGCCAAGGCCGCCAGCGCAGTCGACAGCAGCCACCAGACAAAAAGTCCAATAAAGGACGCCAACAAGCCCCCTCAATCAAGCATGCGATGGAATCACTGCCTATTTAGTCCCTGCCGGGGCTAAAAAATTCCAAAAAATGCTTTAAAATTATACTTTTTTCAGCGGAACTGTCAACAATCCCCGACAAGCGCCTTCAAGGAATTGTGTCAGAAATAGCCTTTAAATTCAAATATTTTCAAGGATAATTCATATAGTGGAATTAAGTTCTCGGAAACGGCTATGCGCGTCTTTGTCCTCTCAGATATTCACGACCAGACCCAGCATCTTCGCCAGCTCCTCCAGGCGGCCGCGGCGCTCAAGCCCCAGGCCCTGGTGCTTTGCGGGGACATCAGCCGGCCATCCACCCTGGCGCAATGCAGCCTGCCCGGCGCGCGCCTGAGCTATTGCCTCGGCAACTGCGATCGCGGATGGGCGGAAGGGCTGCGCCAGGAAGGCCTGGCCATGAACGCCTCGGGCTTCGACCAAGCCGGGGTGCTGGCGTTGCCGCGCGGCCAGAGCCTGGCCTTCTGCCACTTCCCGGCCCAGGCCCGCGACCTGGCCCAGAGCGGCCTCCATCAGGCGGTCTTTTACGGCCACAGCCACCGGCCCGCCGCTGAGCGCCTGGCGCTGCCGGCCGGCGAAGTCTTGTTGGCCAACCCGGGTGACGTGCAGGGCCGCTACGGCCTGGTCAGCGGCCTGCTGTATGACAGTGCGGACAAAAGTTTTCGTTGGATCAATCTTTAGAGCCCGCGGTAGCGGCCCTGCCATTCATAAAGCCGGATCAAGGCCAGGTCCAGGAAGGCCCGGGCGCCGTCGCGGATGGGCCGCACCTTGGTTTCCACCGAATTTTCCCAGCGCACCGGCACCTCGGCCAGCTGGTACCCGGCCTTGCGGGCCAAAAACAGGAACTCAACATCGAACCCGAAACGCGGCACCTGCTGCCTGGCGAAGAGGCGCTTGCCCGCCCCGGCCGTGAAGAGCTTGAAGCCGCACTGGGTGTCGTGGATGCCGGGCACGCTGAAGAGCTGCACCAGCACGTTGAAGCTGCGCCCCGCCAGCACTCGGTAGAGCGGCTGGCTCACGGCCACCCGCGAACGGTCCACGGCCCGCGAACCCAGCGCCACATCCGCCCCGGCGTCCAATCGCGCCTCCAGGGCCGCCAGCTCCTCCATGGGCGTGGAAAGATCCGCGTCCGTGAACAGGATGCGCGCGCCCCGGGCCGCCTGCACGCCCGCGCGCACGGCCGCGCCCTTGCCCAGGTTGCGCGGCAGCTTGAGCAGGCGCAGGGCCGGCCAGGCCTTGGCGGCCCTGCCCACCACCTGGGCCGTGGCGTCGCTGGAGCCGTCGTCCACCACCAGCACCTCGGCGGAAAGCCGGCGCTTGCGGACGTAGTCGCGCACGCGGCCCAAGCTGGGGCCGAGGCGGCGTTCCTCGTTGTAGGCGGGAATGACGATGCTGAGGCGGGGGGCTTTGGGCTTCACGGTCAGAATTTGATGGCCACGTCCTGCCGGTCGCCCTCTTCCACCTGGAAGAACTGCCGGTGGTGGGCGCCCAGCATGCCGCTGAAGAGGCTGTCGGGGAACTGTTCAAAGCGCGTGTTGCAGAGGTTCACGCTGGCATTGTAGACCTCGCGCCGGTCGGCGATGGATTCCTCCAGGCGGGTCACCTCGGTCTGCAGCTGCTGGAAGGCCGCGCTCGACTTCAGGTCCGGGTAGTTCTCGGCCAGGGCAAAGAGCTGCCGCAGCGCCGTCCCCTCGGCCTGGGCGCCCTGCAGGCTCTGCAGCTGGTTGCCGGCCTGGGCGTAGCCGTTGCGCGCGCTGATGACGTTCTGCAGGGTCTGCTGCTCGAAATCCTTGGCGCCCTTGACCACCTCGATCAGCTTGGTCAGGGCGTCGTGCCGCTGCTTCAGGATCACGTCGATGTTGGCCCAGGCCTGGTCCACGTTGTTGCGGACCTCCACCAGGCTGTTGTAGAGGCCCACGCCGTAGGCGACCACGCCGCCCAAGAGCACCAGCAAGACCAAAAGCGCCATCAGTGCGATCACCATGTCATTCCCCTCCATAAATCCGCAGCCACAAGAAGCCAATGCCGCAGAAGCCCGCCAAGCCAAGCACCAGTGCCGCGGCCGTCCAATGGGCGGTGCGGGCCCGGCGCAGCAACCTCTCTGGCGCGCCCGCCACGCCATCCATCAGCAGCACCGGCTGCCGTTCGGGGCCGCCGCCCAGCCGGATCCCGCCCCCGGGCAGGGGTTCGCTCCATCCCAACAAGGTGACCCAATCCCCTTCAGGGATGGCCCAGGTTTCCATGGACCCCGAATCGGTCGGCAGCGCGCTGTAGTCAAGATGGAGGCCGGGGCCAAAGAGGGAACGGAACAGCTCCACGCGCTGGGTGTCCACGTCCACCAGCAGGCTGCGGGCGCCGTGGCGGAGCTGGAACGGCTCCTCGCTGCCCCAGCGGCGTTCGCCCAGCAGGGAGTGGATCCGTGCCTGGGCCCAAGCCACCGCGCCTTCACGTGGCTCGGCCCCCGGCGCGCTGTGTCTGCGCATGACCTGCCCTTCCAGCCGCACCAGGCCCGACGGCGGCGAACCCAGCCCTTGGGGCACGGTGACCCGGAGGCGCTGCAGGGCTTTACCCAGCCGGTGGGCCCTGGCGGCGATCGCCAGGCCCAGCGCCGAGCCTGCCAAGGACCCCATAAAGAGCAGGATGGGGAGACCGTCATCCACGACCACGGGGCCTACCGCCCCCATTCAGCGCAGCCCCTGGTAGACCAATCCAATGCCCAGTAGCAGGAGAGCCAGCCCCCCGCCCAGGCGCAGCGCCACGGAACGGCCCAAGTCGCGGTCCAATTCCGCCTGGCTTTCCGTGCTGAGCAGGAAGGGTTCGCCCTGCAGGCCCTTGGACAGGGCCACGGCGAGGGCATCCTCAGTCCCGGGATTCAAGGGCCGCAGCACGCCCAGGCCGAAGACGGGCAGGCCGCTGTCGATGCGCCACTCGCGGAAGCGCATGCGCTGGGACCGGCCGGACCAGGCCGCCACTTCAGGGCCCTGGAGCAGGCCGGGCAGGCCGTCGGACCCGAAGAGGCCCAGGCCGCCGTTCACGTGGTCCAGCAGCCGCGGCACGTCCACCTCGGCCCCGGCGGGCAGCACGGTCACCTTGCCGGTGCCGTCGTCCAGCACAAAGGGCGCGTCCGAGAGGCCGGCGTAGACCTGCACCCATTCATGCCGCTCCCCGTTGCGGGTGTAGACCAGCCGCTCTTCCTCGACCGTGGCCTTCCACCAGCAGCAGGCCGCGCCGCTGAAGGGCGCGCTCAGGGGCTGGGCCTGGGGCAGGGCCGTGCCCTGCAGCTCTCCGGGGCCCATGGCCGCCGAGCGGATCTTGACCCGGGGAGTGTTCTCCAGCTGGCGCCGCAGCTTCAGCCGGAAGAAGGCGCTGAAAAACGCGCCCACGCCGACCGCCATGCAGCAGCCCCCCGCCACCACGAGTTGGGCCGGGTCCAGCATGGCCTAAAACAGGTAGTCCCAGCCCAGGTCCACGGCGCCCGGGTTGGCCGGAGCGCCCAGGACCAGGATGTAGCGCCCGGTCAGGCTCAGGCCCCAATGCGGGCCTCCCTGGTACTGCAGGCCCAGGAGGGCCCCGGGGCCGAAGCCGCCCCAGGAGGCGCTCACAGGGTTCTTGGTGTTGGGCGGCACGCTGGTGTACTGGCGGCTGCCCCACATGGCCTCCAGGGTCACGCCCGCCAGCGGCCGCAGCCGGCGCGACCAGGGGTATTCATAGAGCAGGCTGGTGCGCCAATTGTTCATGCTGTAGGTGTACTGGCGGGTCACCCCTCCGTTGAGGCTGTCCTTCTCCGGCCCGTCGTAATAGAAGACCTCGATGGCGGTGCGCACGCGCACGCCGTTGCTGAAGCGCCAGCCCAGCTCGAAGGGCACGTAGCTGAGGGGCGAGGAGTTGAAGACCCACAGCTGGCCCAGGCTGAAGCGGTACTCCACGCCGTGGTCGGGCCACGCTTCCGCGCCCGGCGACACCGGGGCGGCCGCGGACGGGCCGGCCGGCGCAGGGGCGGCCACGGGCGGGGACGGCACCGCCGTGGGCTGCGCCGTGGGCGCAGACTCGGCGGTGCCGGGCATCGGCGGCACGAGCGCCGGCGCGTCGGCCGCGGCCAGGGGGGCCGCCAGGCAGCCCAAGACCATCAGGCGCAGGATCACGGCTTGTCCCAGTCGAAGCGGTAGAGCACGGAGGGGCCGTCCTGCGCCGCCACCGTGGCCAGGTGGCCGAACTTGTCCAGCCCGGCCGGGGGGTAGACCTTCCGCTCGATGCCGCCCACCACGATCCAGCGCACCCGGTACTGCCGCAGCAGGGCCAGGGCGGCGGCCTCGTCGGCGCCGTACATGACCGCGGCGTCGCGCTCGCGCTGCATGAGCAGGCCGCCCGTGCGCTCGCCCAGCTGCTGGCTTTCCTGGTAGTCCCAGCCCACCAGCGTGGGCAGGCCGGTGTAGATGGCGTAGCGGCTGTAGCCCTTGTAAAGCTCGGTGCCGGGCGCCTCCAGCAGGGTCTCGGTCACGGGCGCGTTCTGGTTCAGCCATTGGATCAGCGCGTAGTCGTGCTGGTCGTAGTCCTTGGCGTCGGGCTCCGGGCGCTGCGGCCGCTTGGCCATGAAGGCCAGGCCGTCCAGGTGGGGATGGCTGTAGTCGTGGTCGCAGGCCTCGATGATGCGCTCCGCCGTGGCGCCGATGGGATAGAGCAGGCCCAGGCCCAGCAGGCCCAGCAGCAGGCCCTGCCGCACCCGGCCCCACCACGGCTTGCCGCCGTGCAGGGACCCGAAGGACAGCAGCCCCAGCAGCAGGGCCGCGAAAGCCAGGTAGCTGGCCATGAAGCGGCCGCCGCGGTTGAGCCAGCCCGCGTCGATCCAGGCCGCCGAGGCCACCAGCAGCACCAGGCCGGCCGCGCCCCAGCGTGTGTAGGGACGGCTGCCGGCTTCGCCGGCCAATGCCCGCCACAGCGCCGCGCCGCGGCGCTGCACCCAGCCGCTGAAGCCGCGGCGGGCCCGGCGGGCCCGTTTGGGGGCCGGGGCGCGGCGGGCAGATTTGCGGGCCGCGGCCGCGGGCAGGCCGCGGTCCAGGGCACGGCCCAGGCCGGCGCCGAAGACCACGCCCATCAGCACCCAGCCGTTCATCCAGAACTTGAAGATGGTGTTCATGCGGTCGGCCACGAACCAATGCTCGGCCCCGGCCACCATGAAGCAGGTGAAGCCGCCCAGGATCCACAGCCAGGTCTCCTGGCCGTCGGCCCATCCGCCCAGGCTGAAGA
>Ga0210401_10003059_pt1 | contig 18040 bp, 22 predicted proteins | sample IncBWH32MmetaG_FD_150866 | JGI IMG/M metagenome (GOLD analysis project Ga0210401, IMG submission 150866) | Forest soil microbial communities from Barre Woods Harvard Forest LTER site, Petersham, Massachusetts, United States - Inc-BW-H-32-M | ecosystem: Environmental > Terrestrial > Soil >... | reverse complement strand
CTCTGAACTGCCGATTCTCTTAGCGCCAATCACTGAGGGGCGTGCGGACATCACGCTCGGTTCCCGCCTGCAGGAGCGGCGTTCTGGTAGGGCGTTGCCTTGGCATCAGGCGTTTGGTAATCGTCTCGGCGCTAGACTGATCAGGCTTCTCTATGGACTCGACATCACCGACCTCGGCCCATTTCGCGCTGGCCGCGCAGATGTACTACGCGCGCTCGCCCTCGAAGAGACCACCTATGGCTGGGCGGTTGAGATGATCCTCAAAGGCGCCCTCGCTGGATTCCGCGTGGTTGAAGTCCCGGTGAGCTACTACCCGCGTATCGGAAAATCAAAGATCAGCGGTACGCTGAAAGGCACGGTCGGCGCCGCTTGGTTCATTCTCAGTTTGATAGTGCGGTATTATTTCCGGCATCGAAGAGCCGAAACAACACGGCCAGCGTAGGTCCGCGTCAAGAATTTTATGACATCTTCAAGCGAAACGGTAGGGCATTCGTCAGGCAGTGACCGCGTGCTGGTAATCATGGCGAAAGCACCGAGGCTAGGCGAGGTCAAAACTCGCCTGGCTTCCAGCCTTTCTCCTGAGGCTGTTACTGCTTTCTATTGCTGTCTTCTGGACGACACGCTGGCGCTGGCGCGGTCATTGGGTGATGTGGAAGTTGCCCTCATGTGCCCGGACACCGACGTAAACGAGCTGGCGCAATTGGCAGGCAGCGCAGCGAGCATAGTTGCCCAGAAAGGTGAAGGTCTTGCTGCGGGCCTTACGTCGGTATTTGCGCACTTCGCAGAGGGCCACCAAGGACGCGTTATTGCCTTCAACAGCGACAGCCCACACCTGCCACGTTCTGTTCTCGAAGACGCGTTCGAAACGCTGGCCGCTCATGACGTAGTCGTTGGACCAACGCACGACGGAGGCTACTATCTCATCGGGGCAAAGGCTTTTCATCTTACGCTTTTCGCACACGACGGAATGGGCACCAGCAGCGCGCTGGAGAGACTCCTATCGCACGCACGAGCTCTTGAGCTTTCCGTCGGCTTCGTAGCTCCTTTTTACGATATTGACGTAGTTGACGACCTGACTCGGTTGGCAGAGGAGTTGCGGCTGGATCCGGCAAGGGCGCCACGCACGGCGGCGTGGCTTAAAGAGTGGGAACTGGTGGCGGGGCAACCTCGGACAAGCTCTCGAACGGGCAGGGGAGCATTGTAATAATGAAGATCACCCCCGCGTGGAGAGTGTACATACTCGGCGCCACGTTGTGCGTAGCGCTCACGATCTGCTCACGCAACTTCGGCGATAGAGGTGGACCGTACTTCATGGCCTCTTTGACGCTTGCGGGCATCGTGTACCTCTTGGCGATCCGTGAGTTTTTCGCTACGCGAAGATTTGCCCGACGAGTTGTCGTCACTGGGCTCGTCTTGGCTGCCGTCTGGCACATTGAATTTCTTCGGGTGCCCTCGGGCGCCGACGATGATATTCATCGATATGTTTGGGATGGCCGCCTGCAGAGGCTCGGCTACAACCCCTACATTGTCGTTCCCAGCGATCCTGCTGCTAAGGGGCTGCATACTCCGGAAACCAGCAACTTGAACAACCCGGATCTACCGAGCCCATATCCAGCAGGAGCGCAGCTTTTTTTCCGCGCAGTAACCGCGATTCAGGAGTCCACTTTTGCACTGAAAGTAGCATTTGCGGTTTGCGAGTTCGCAATTGTTTTCGTGTTGCTCGATGTCTTGCGTTGTACCCGGCGGGGAGCGCACCTAGTTTTGGCGTACGCCTGGAACCCATTGTTGGCCATTGAGGTGGCGGGAAGCGGTCACATTGACATTGTTGGCGCGCTATTGTTGGTGGTGTCCGCCGCTGCGCTAGTGCGCCGGTGGCGGGCAACTGCGGCCGTCGCACTGGGGCTAGCTATAGCAGTGAAATTTCTGCCGGTCGTACTCTTGCCCCTCTACTGGAAGCGGGTCCGCAGGCGCGACGCTGCGCTGGCGGCAGCCGTGGTCGGACTCCTGTACGTGCCATTTCTTAATCACGGCCGCATTCCGATCGGCTCGCTGGGTACGTATGTGCACAGTTTCCGCTTTAATGGTCCCGTGTTTGCGCTACTCGATCAGGTGGCGCCTCCGCCGTTGCTAGCTGGGCTGGCAGTGCTCGTCGGATTAGTGACTGCAACCTGGATAGGAAGCGCAGCGCCTGCGCAGTCTCCGGACCAATTTCCCTGGCCCATGTTTGCCTGGCCCATGGCAGCATCTCTTTTGTGTGCCCCCGCTGTATTCCCGTGGTATCTTCTCTGGCTGCTGCCATTTCTGACGTCGGCCTCGACGCGGCTGATCATTATCTGGACTGTCAGCATTTTCCCGACTTACGTTATGTGGCACTTGCGCACACTTGGGCGTCCGTGGGGGTCGCTTCCTGGTTGGGTAATGCTGCTGGAATACGGATGCGTGGCAGGGGCCGGTGCGATTCTCGCTTTGCGCCGGATCACACGATCGGCCGCACTCCAAGGCCAAGCGGACCAGGCAGAGTGAAGGCAACTGCAGCACATGCGATTCTTGTATCCAGAAACCTTGGTGCGTCATCCAACACGACATTCGTTTCATTTCACTGAGGAGGATCCTCCATGGCAAAGTTGGGTTGTTCAACGACGATCCGTTTCCTGGTTTGTGGGGTGCTGGTTCTTGCTCTGAACTCCTGGGCACAGCAACGCGCGCCAATTCTCGATCAAATCGCCAAGACCTATGGTATCGATTCGTGGGATCGAGTTGAGGCTATCCGCTACACCTGGAACGGGGAGATTACCGGACTCTTCAAAGCTGCTCACAAGTGGGAGTGGGAGCCTAAGACCAACAAGGTTACCTTTGAAGGCGTGGGCAAAGACGGCAAGCCGGTCAAGGTTTCATATGTACGCACCGACCTCGGCAGCCAAACCGACGCCGTGAAGAACGAAGTCGACCCGAGTTTCATCAACGATAACTATTGGGTTCTGTTTCCATTTCACGCTTATTGGGACAAGAGCGCCACCGTGATCGATCAGGGCAAGTTTAACCTGCCACTGGGCCCCGGCATGGCCGAGCTGGTCCCGGTGAAGTATCCTGCAGATAGCGGTTACACGCCCGGCGACACCTGGGATCTCTACGTCGGTAAAGACAACCGTGTCGTGTACTTTGTCTACCACCGCGGCGGGTCCAAGCCGCCGAGCCGTGTCATCGCATCGTGGGCAGACTACAAAAAGGCAGGTCCAATTCTGTTCTCAACCGAGCATCGCGGCACCGCCGACGGCAAGCCCCTGCACATCTTCATTTCTGACGTGTCAGTTAAGCTGACAGGCTCGGATACCTGGATCAAAGCCGAATAAACGAAAGGCGGGTTTATTCGGACAGCTAATGAGGTTGCGGAAAAACGCCAAAAATCGGCGACTGGAGCCTTGAAGGGGCGCGGCTCCCCAGCCGCGCCATACACCCTTTCAAAGACTTACGGCAAGGCTGGGAAGCTGTGCCCCTTCAAGACTCCAACGCGCGAGAGTTTTTCCGCAGCCTCTGCTGTTGTTCGTCACGAATTAGATTACCTGGCGATTACTACGGTAGTGCAGGAACTGCTCAGTTTGGGCAAATCGCGGGTAGCGGCCATGCGAATCCGCAGGCTGCGGCGTTCCCCGCGAACGATGGGACAGTAGTAGTCAGGCTCTAGCAGTGCGCCTTGCAGGCGTCGCCGTCCGGCACATCCGCCATGGCACGAGTTCCGGAACTCGCAGGGCAGGCAAGCCTCGGGAAGCGTGCGGGCTTGTTCGAAGGGCGCGGAGTCTAGAATGTCGAGCCCTATCGAGATCAAATCCGACAGCGGCTCCCCCGCTCCTGGCCAATAAACGCAGGGTTGTGTGGTGGCTCGCGGTGTAACTCGTACGGTGCTAACGCCACAACCACCTCGGAGCGGTGCGAGCCCCGCCATTGCGCGAACCAGCGGCTCGCCAATCGCGATTACATCGGTCTCCTCAAAGAGGCGCCGGAACCCTTCCCAGTACTCTTGGTAGCTCAGGGCATAGATGTCCGATCGCACGGCTTGGTAGACATTCACTCGCAAAGGAGCCTCAAACTGTTTAGCTACTCGCGCCACATCCGCTAAACGCAAGTAGTTCGACTTCATCATGACGGCGATGATGGTTACAGGAATATGCAGCCTGAGACACCGTTCTGCCTGCTGGTGGATGAGTGCCCAATTGCCATGCCCGCGCTGTGCATCCTGTTCGGCTTGCGTAGCGTAATCGAGAGAGAACTCGATGTCATGGAAGGCACGCAGGTCATCGTCTTCCAGAACCGCAACACTATGACCATTGGAAGTGATGGTGAGCTTTACCCGTGTCGTTTGCAGGTAGTCCAGTATCGGCTTAAACTCTGGATGCATGCCGTTCTCACCGGTGCCGAGATTCACCGACCGTACGGGCAATCGTTCCATGACTGCCTTCACTTGATCCAGGGAGAGACGATCCGCGCGAGTTGGATCGCGGTAGCAGAAGGCGCAGGCGAGATTACACTCGTTGGTAAGGCCGAGCCCGAGCGCAATACCGGCATCAGGTGTTATGCGAGATCCGGACGACGAAGACTGGGCCATGACGTTGTTCATGCATCGTCCTTCATGACTGGGCTTGCTATAACTAGATCTGCGCGATGTGCGAGGGAGTGCGTGTAGCGGGCGACTGCAGCAAACTCCCGTCGCCTGCCTAGCTTACGCTCTAGCTCAAAAATCCGCTGGTACTCATCATTTCGAGAAACCCTCGGCGGCAAATAATCCGACATGACCCGTACGCCGCGCTCCGCAGCTACCGCGAGTGACGATTCGAGCAGCATGGCTTGCAGGCTCTCCGCCGTAAATAGCCGCACCCTTCCTCCGTACAGGGACTCATGTCCCCACTCAGCGGTGAGATTATGCTCGGCCGCGGCCAAGTCGCCGTCTTGTAACGCGGCTTTTAACACCTCACCTGCCTGGTTACGCACCAATATCGAGATTACGCTAGACGGATCTCGCAAGGAGCGAGCCGCACTGCGCAACACAGCACACGGGTCGTCAACATATTCCAGGATATTGTGGCAAAGAATTAAATCAAACGTCTCGGCGTGGAACAAGTTTGCGAGTTGGGCGGCATCGCCGTGTTTCAGCGCAATCCTCTGCGTAACTCCTGCTTCCCGCGCTGCATGCATCGCGAAATCCAGCATTGGTACAGACGCATCCAGCAATGTGACACGAAGACCAAGTCGCGCCAGGCGCACCGCGATCGCGCCGGTACCGCACCCAAGATCTAGAGCGAGCAAAGACCGCGTGGCCTGCGGGAGAAAGTCCTGCAAGTTGGCAAAGGCGAGGTCGAGGCGCAATCGGCCTTCGGGCGTCTCGAGGTAGGCGGCGTACTTCGCTACGCCTGTCCGGAACCGTTCGAAGTCGTCATTGGCGGTCATTTCCTTCATACACCACGCAGGCGAAGTCGCCCCGTTTCGAGTCGCAGTTGAGTACCAGAGCGTATACCGAAAGGATTAGGAACGACAAGTCGGCTGGCGAGTAGAATTCAGCTAGCTCCTCTCGGCTCACTTCATTTCTCCTGGTCCATCGCTGAAACACCCTTGTACCATAACAACTGGCGAAATTGCTGGATAGCGCCTGACGCCCCTGTCCGGGTCGTCGCTCAAGGGAGAAACTGGCGCGAGCACGAGTATTCTGGCATGCTGCGAGACGCAGCATTCGGCAAACAGTACCGTGGACAAAATGGTGCTTAAATGCCCGATGGATAGCGTGGTTCCGGTTTAGGAGGTCGCTCGCATGGTGGCGAAGCTGCCGAAGTAGGGTAGGCTCGACCCCGTTGAGGAGAATTACAAACCAATCGCAACCGGGCCGGATGCTGCCAAGTCAACCAGGAGAACGAGGCGATGAACCGGAAGCGCAAGAAGAAAGCCGGGAATGAGCAACAGCATTGGAGCGTGAATCTGGATGTGGTGCATCCCAACGCGGCAGGGATTGATATCGGCAATGAGTCCCATTACGTGGCGGTGCCCCCGGATCGAGATGCGGAGCCAGTGCGGCAGTTTGCCTGCTTCACGGAGGCCTTGCAGCAGATGGCAGCTTGGCTAAAAAGCTGTGGCATCGATACCGTGGCGATGCAGTCCACCGGAGTGTATTGGTTACCGGTCTACGAGATCTTGACGGAGGGGGGACTGCAGGTGTTTCTGGTGAACGCACGGCATACCAAGAAGCTGCCTGGGCGAAAGACCGACGTACAGGAATGTCAGTGGCTACTGCAATTGCACACCTTTGGTCTGCTGAACAACTCCTTCCGTCCACCGGAGGAGATCTGCGTCCTACGCGCCTATTGGCGGTAACGGGCCGAACACGTGGCGTCGGCGAGCACCTGCATTCAGAGGATGCAAAAGGTTCTCACCGAGATGAACGTGCAGTTGGCCAACGTGATCAGTGACATCAGCGGCCTGACGGGCCTGGCCGACAAGGGGATGAAGTACGAAGAAAAATATCGAGAGCACGAAATCCGCAGCATTCAGAAAAAAGCCAAGGACCTCGGCCTCGTGGTTACTCTCTCCACCGCCGCATAAGAGGAGTTTCTGAGGAGTAGGCAGATGGGTGGATGGCCTTTGGGATCGCGGGCGAGACTGCTTCAGCCGCTCTATCGTGCAGCGTCCACTGATTCTTCTCGCCGCCATAGGGACAGTCCAGGCGATCCGACTAAGCGGCCGCAGGGTTCGCAGCTCTTATCCGCAAAGAGACAGGCGCCGCCCGGAAATCAACTAGGCGAGACATCCTGAAGCAAGTCTCGCGAAAGAAATTGATTTCCTTGGCGGCAGCCTCTGGCAGGTGGATCATCCTTGCAGGGGGTATATATGAAGAAAGCCCTTGTCGCAGGAGCGCTCGGTGTCAGCGGGCGTGCGCTAGTCAACCACCTCGTCGCTTCGCAGTCCTGGGAAGTCGTCGGGCTATCCCGCCGTTCGCCTGAGTTCCAATCCCCGGCACACTACATCGCCATCGATCTCCTGAACCAATCTGACGTTGACGCCTGCGTCAGCAACCTCGGCGACCTCACCCACATCTTTTACGCCGCGCTGCAGCCGGGCAGCAACTTCTTCGACGAGATTCCGCCCAACCTGGCCATGCTGCAGCACATCGTCGAGGCAGTGGAGCGCACTTCCCGCTCGTTCCGTAAGATCGTCCTCATCGAGGGGGCGAAGTACTACGGCGCGCACTTCGGCCCATACAAAACTCCTGCCAGAGAAGACGACCCTCGGCACATGCCGCCCAACTTCTACTACGACCAGGAGGACTACCTGAAAGCGCGCTCCGCTGGCAAAGCATGGTCATGGACCGCCCTGCGCCCCTCTTGCATCTGCGGATTCGCGGTCGGCAACCCCATGAACATGGCCACCGTCATCGCCGTCTATGCCTCCTTCTGCAAAGAACTGGGCCTACCACTCCGATATCCAGGCTCGGCCGCCGCTTACGGCGTCATTATGGAGATGACTGACGCCGAGCTGCTGGCGAAGGCGATGGTCTGGGCGGCACTCGATGATCGATGCGACGGCGAGGCCTTCAACATCACCAATGGAGGCTTTAGCCGATGGGAGCATTTGTGGCCTCGACTGGCGGAATTCTTCCGTATACCTTACGCGCCACCGCAGCGTTTCCCGCTTGCGACATTCATGTCCGACAAGGAGACGTTGTGGCGAGCGATGGTCAGGAAATACAACCTGCTCGACTACAGCTTCCAGCATGCAGCCGCATGGCCCTTTGGCGAAGCGGTCTTCAATATCGAATACGACGTGATGTCCGACACCACTAAGTCCCGCCAGTTCGGCTTTCACGAGTGTGTGGATACCGAAGAGATGCTATTGCGTCTCCTCAGGCAGTTTCAGCAGATGCGCTTCATCCCGCAGTGGGATTAGTCGATACCCGGAAGTTATCCCTGGTTGACAGTTCCAAATCAGTGTCGTGGTGCTTGAAAGACGGTTCACTCGGACACCGTCGGATTATGGAAGAGTAGCCCGCCATTCGGACAGAATGATCTGCACGGTTGTTAGTCGCTGACCATTGCGGACCGGGCGAGCCGACGCACTTTGATGTCCCGCATCGGCGGTTGGCCGAAGAAGCATTTGTACTCGCGGTTGAACTGACTCGCACTCTCATAGCCGACTTCGAACGCCGCGCTCGCGGCATCGATCCCTTCAACGAGCATTCGTTCTCGCGCGGCAACTAATCGAAGCTGTTTCTGGTATTGAAGTGGAAGTGGACTCATCGCCGTCAACGCGCGGAAGTGATGATGAAGGGTTGACATTCCCATGCGTGCAACTTCGGCGAGTTCCTCTACACGCAAAGGCTTCGTGTAATTGGCCCTGAGCCAAGCGATCGCTTTCGCTGTTCTGTGACTCTGATCGCCCAGTGTCGCGATCGCGCGCAGCCTCTCGCCGTGAGGTCCTCGAAGTAAGCGACACACGATCTCCCGCTGGATCAGGTTGCTAAGGAACGGTATGTCCTCTGGAGCGTCACGAAGATCCAAAAGCCGACAAAAGGGCTTCAGCAGAGTCGATAGTCGTTTTTCCAATCGTGATGCCACGAGCTGGGGATGAACCATCAGGTGCATGGAACTCATCCTGGCTGAGAATTTAGTTCAAACGCCCTTGTGTTGATTCGGACGCCGCAGGTAGTGAAGGGGAAAGTGCAGGAAGGGGGAACGAGGCCGTTTCGAAACTCGCCGAGCAACTCTACATCAGGTAGCTCGCACTCAATTCGGTTTCGCTTCCACTATCGGCCACAGCAAGCCTCAGTAACCCAGATGCCGAAGGGCCATCTGCGAGGTCCGCTTGAGTTCTGTCTTCGTTGAACCATTCGCTGCCTGGATGGATAGACCGGCGAGGATCGATGAGAGATACCGGGTATAGTCGTCCACGTTGACGTCCTTGGACAACTCTCCGCTCTTTCGCGCTTGTAGAAGGCGTGGAACACGCCTCGTAAAAGCCTTCAATCATCTGCCGGCGGCGCAGCTTGGAACGAATCCGTCCCTGGAGGGGTAGCGGCAGGCCGTGTTCGTATCGAGCAACGACGCCGATGCCAGCGCAACAGTTGCGCCGTAGCAACTCAGCTTGGCTTCGCTCCCGTCGAACTCGGAAGGCTCGATAAGGGCGGCACACCCCTCCATGTCCTGGGCGGGAAGCCTGGCGGGCTTCTGTTTCAGAATCTGGTGAAGCTCGGCTGATTGCAGCAGTCACTTGAAGAGCGCTCACGATGGGCTTTTCGTTTGCATCCACCCGAAGAGTTTCGTAACAGGCTCAAAACTGCCAGGCCCTGGAGACCGGCGTTCGATCTGGCGTTCACGATCGGCTTCGAGATTGCGTGTCACCGGTTGTGACGATTACTTCCTATTAGCCGACTTATCATTACCGATCCGCATATCCCAATCTGGATTACTTCCGGATACCCGACCAACCGCCCAGTATCCGCCTGTTCCGGAGTTGTGAGTGTAACGGCGACATTCCGTGGTCAGGCCGTGCCGAAGGTTTTGTTCCACTTCGCTCGGACGGTGCGAAGGAGTGACGGGTAGACGACCAGTTTGCGGAACGGGCCGATCAGGGTCATGTAGATCGGTGTGAAGCGACTGACGCTGCGCACGTAAACTCCAAAATAGAAGCGGTACCCATTTGCCGTTTCGACAAGGGCGCTCAGCGCTGCGGCGTGAGCGGTACGGTTGATCAGCTCGAGGAGTTGCTCGTTCTCAAAGCGGTATACGACGCGAAAAAGTCCTTCGCGCGTGCCCGATGGCGCAAGGGACCTGGAGCGATCGGCGGTTGTCATGCGCGTTGCGAAGGATTCCCATGCGGTTGCGGCCGGCTCACGATCCCAGCCAAGCAGCCGGCCAACGAAGAAACGGATGTCCAGGAGCGCGCGCACGACCGGCGAGGGCGTGAGCAGACACGAGCTTGTTGTCCGCAAAAACTCATCCAGGGTGATGCCGGAGCGCGTACGCGGCAGATCGATGGCCCACACGTCATGAAGCGGCACGCCGGCAAGAAAGTCGTGAACCCGCAGTGGCAGCCGTTCGAACTCTTGTGTCGAGATCTGGGGCATCGGGCCTCCTTCGTGGTCAATGCAATCGCTAGATAGGCGCCTCAGCCTTACATAGGACGGTTCTCAAGAAGTCCTTGGCGCCAGCAGGGCCGGTCACGCGGACGATTACCGACCCCATATTAGGTTGGGCAACCAACTCGAACGTCAAGAAGGGGCAACACGCCCTTTCTGCCGCAATCATTTTCGCTATCATCGTAATGCACTTGCCATCGCCGGGAACGCGGAAAGCATACCCATCCCGGAGTTCTTCGATCCCGATCACGGCAGACCTAAATTGGGCAAGGAGCGTTGCCTCACGCTCGCGTAGTTCCGCGCTCGTCAGACAGCAAGCTACCGGCATGTCATCAGAACCGTGCTTCATGGCCGGCTCGCGGGCGGAACGACGCCGTTCATGCGCAGATACTCGACCATTTGTCCGTAATGGTCAAAAGCATGGACCAAGGACTCCACCACCAATGCCATGCGAGTTGCCTCCGTGGTTTTCAGGGGCGAGATCGGCGAGGATTTAACCGGGGTACTTTTCTGGTCGATAGCTTCGATTGCTTTGTCCAGATACACGAATGAACCTTTCAGGTATCCAAGAATCTCATCTTTGGTTCTCACAGCTTCAGGCCCAAGTTCGTCGCCGGCATCTGCCGGTGGGTCCTCTCCCAAAGCTGCCGCGGCCAGAATGTAGTTGGTTGCGGACAGGTGTTTCACCATTTGACCGAAGGTACGCACGCCCTTGAATTCACCATCAGTTGGCGCAAAGCCGTACTTGTCGGCGGGCATGGCATCAGCGGCAGACACGATCACTTTCTCGGTGAGCTTCGCCAAGACCTGCAAGGCGTGCTTTTCCCGTTCCGCGTCGAGGCTGGCAGTTTCCTTGGCGTCAACGCGCTGCCGGCCGACTTGGACCAAAGCGCTGCCAGAAGTCAACCACAGCACGAGCATCAATATCGATTTCATTTCCTGCATGAGTATTTCCCCTCCTGACGGCAAAGCTCTGGGCGCTCTGCCGCTCTATCCATCACGCTACAACTTAAAGTCGACTTTAAGGCAACGGGTTTGTTGTAAAGAATCTGTTAACATTCGGATGTTGATCGGAAAGGGGTGATCTAGAATGTCCGTATGCGAGAATTAACGATTTCCGACGTGGCGCGACAAGTTGGACTCCAAGCATCGGCGATTCGGTACTACGAGAGAATTGGACTGCTTCCCCGTGCACCGCGAATCAGCGGGCAGAGACGATACGACGCCACGGCGCTTTACCGGTTGGCAATCATTCAGCGTGCGCGTCAACTCGGTTTTACATTGACTGAAATTCGACACTTGTTCTTTGGTTTCCGCGACATCACTCGCGCTTCGGAACGCTGGCGAACGCTATCCCAAAGAAAGCTTGCGGAGTTGGATGATCTCATGGATGGAATAAACGCAGTGCGAGGCGTGCTTAGGAAGTTGATGACGAAGTGCCAATGCGACACCTTGGACCAATGTGGCAAGGGCATATTTCAGAACATGAATAGAGAAGCCGCAGCCAGGCCGCTCCTTGCAAGTCATCGACCTCGGGAAAAATATCCGACGAGTGTGCGAACCTGACGCAGTAGCTCCCCAGAATTCTCTTTGGAATATCGGCATTCCGGTGCGATATCTGTGATTAATTTCCGGGTCGGCCGACGACTCGCCCAGAATTCACAATTGCCAGTACACTACGAATCTCAACACATTTGGCGTTCTCTGATATGAAACTAGGATTCGTCGGAACTGGCGAGATTACATCCTCGATTGTCACTGGCCTGTGTTCGTCTGTTACGATGCCGCACTCAATCCGATTGTCCCCGCGCAACACGGCAATCGCCAAGAGGCTTGCCAATCGTTTTAACGGGGTATCCATCTCTTCCTGCAACCAGGAAGTTCTCGACCACTGCGATACGATCGTGATTGCTGTCAGGCCTCAGGTTGCCCGAGATGTCCTTTCGGAATTGCATTTCCGTCCAGATCATCACGTAGTCAGTCTTGTATCTGCGCTCTCACTGCGAAGCGTGTCCGAGATCGTGGCGCCTGCTGTGCGAGTCACAAGAGCCGTGCCGCTGCCGTCAACGGCTAGACGGCTAGGCCCGACGGGGATATATCCGCCGGAACCGGCAGCTTGTGACCTTTTCGCTGCTCTCGGAACCGTATTTGCAGTGGAAAACGAAAACGAGTTCGATGCAATGTGCGCGGTCACTGCAACTATTGCGGCCTATTTCGCATTTATCGAGAGAATCGGCTCTTGGTTGGCTCAACACGGGATTCCAGAATCGAAGGCCCGCGACTACATCGCGCGAATGTTTTGGGGGCTCACCGCATCCGCCGTCGACGCGCCGGAGCGTAGTTTCCAATCATTGGCCGGTAACCATGCAACTGCCGGCGGTATAAACGAACAATTTCTCAGATACCTGATTGAACACGGCTTGCTGACGAACGTTTCTGAGGCTCTGGACGCGATCCTGTCCCGAATCAGCGCGCCATCGCAGAGCAGTGACGTCGGACCAGCTTATTAGCATCATCTAGATGTCCAGGTCCGCTGTTCGTCTATGACGGGCGAATGATGGGCCAACCTCAAGAAATCCCAGCGCAATCATGACCGACGATGTCGTTTGGACCTACCAGGAACCAGCTTGGTATCTGGGATCGCTAAAGGAGTCGAGGGAATTTTGAAGCGTGCTCGTTACATTGTCGAATATGGCGCGAACGTCGAGATTCAGCACGTAGTCCTTGGCTACGAAGGCGTAGCATTGCTCCTCCACAACACCGGGAAGCGGAATGGGCGGATTCTCGATGAGTACCTTACGACCGTTTGCACGCTACGTAACGGAAAGATCGCTCGCCTCGATACGTACATCTCTGATATCGAGATGGTCAATGCCTATTTCGCATTATCGTCCGATCGTTGTTAAACAGAGAGTAGACAGTTTCTCCTATAAAGTATTGAATTGGCGTCCCTATCAATGAGATTTTTGAACACTTGGACGTAACAATAGTGGACGCAACGCCGCTCTATGAGCTATGCGCGAACGTGCTAAGGTCGGCTCCGCCGTGAACTGCATCCCCCTAAACATTGCTGAGTGGTACCGGACGTCCACAGAGGGGATCGGTTTGTCCCACCCACCGGTTTTGAAGAACACCTAGCATGTTCTGATTCGTTATGAAAATTTTCTACTCTACGTGATTCGTCAACCACTCATAAATCGGTCAGCTTGCAGCGTTATGATTGAAGTGGACGGGCGTTCTGAACATAGAACTATCACGTTTTCATCGCAGCAGCTCCCAAATCGCCAAGCGGAGCGACATGGAATCAATTCGCTCCTGAGTCATCGGCTCTTGCTTATCGGACCAGCTGTGAATTTATTCAACCTGTGATGGTCTTGGTTGATTTTTTGGGGGTAGCCGCGCGGCCCGCCACTCGCGTCCGGCCGCGTGCCGGGCGTAGCGACTCGATGTGGCCGATCACGCTTCTTTGTCCTGATCGCAACATCCGGGGATCCTGCGAATTCTTTCCTAAGACGGCGTACCCCTCCCACGCCGCGATCACGAACGCAGCCGTTTCATTCGCGTTTATATCACTCCGCACCACTCGGCGTTTCTGTCCTTCGCGCAGTGCCTCCGCCATGGCGTCGTGCCAGTCCTTATAAATTCTTGCCGTCCGTCTGCGGAATCCCTCATCAAGACCTGACATCTCTTGAGACAGGTTAAGCAAGTAGCAGCCACGCTGAACGTCTTCTCTTTTCAGCGATTCGGACTGAATAATGCGGACCAGAACGTCGATGGGGTTCTCGACGTTCCGTAAAGGCTGCACCCACTTTTGGTGAAGGTCACTTGCCATGACTTCGTCCACTACCGCGTAGCCGAGGGCTTCCTTGTTATCGAAGTGGTAATACAACGCGCCCTTAGTCACGCCCGCTTTGGCCAGAACGGCATCCAGGTCAGCGCTTCGAAATCCTGAGCGGTGTATCTCCTGGAAGGCAGCCCGCAACAAGCGCCCTCGCGTGCGCTCTGGATTCCGCGACGTCGCTCGGCTGCGTCGCGATCGTTTTCTAACAGCGGACATACTAGCCAGTATGCCTCTTCACGCGGGGAGGTGTCGAGCCGAGCGTTTTCACGTGCGTTTTCACGTTCTGCCCGGGGGGAATCAGTTTGTTCAGGTCATACATGACGCCGTTCTTCCACAGAAACCCGGCGGGAACATCCATAATTAAGATTGTTCGTTAGACAGCCTACGATCTGACTCTTTGAGTTAATGCCATATGCGGAACTGTGCTTTTTTGGCCCATCAGCACACATGCTCAGCGCCTCGTGGTGCCGTTTCTGAGCAGATAAGAAAACAGGGAGGGCGAAGGTGCCCTCCCTGGCAAAGAATTCCAGCAATCCTCGAACTCGCGAATAATCTGGAGCGCAGTCCAGAGTCGAGGGTTCAAATGGAAGCGTTGTTGGACGCGGCTATCGGCCGAAGTGGACGAGTCCGAATCTCTGCAAATGCTGTTCGCCAGCATTCGCGGGCAAATTGGATTTCGGGTGTGTACGTGCGACCTCTGCAACCGACCTGCCTATGCTTTGCCTTACAGGGGTTGCCAGAAAGGCGTGGATGTCGCCCGCATGCGACCCGCTGAGCACGATTGCCATGCCCGAGATTTGTCCGCGCTCGTTGATCTTGTTAGCCATGACTGGGAAGAGGTTGGAACTGGCGGGAAACAGCGTGTTAAGGTCGGTCATCACGTTGTCCTGCCAGATGAAGGCATGGGAGCTTCCCACCACTTGGCCCCGGTCGTTGATGCCGGAGGCGAAGGCGGCAGCATCTCCCGGCGGAGTGCGGAGGTTTGTGACTGCGCCGTCTGCGCCGTTCTGCCAAACCGCGGCATAGAAGGTTGTATCTGCAGCACTGGCAGGACGAAGCGTTCAAAGCGCACTGGCTGACTTCAGCTTCGACAACCCGGACTTGCTGCTCAAGCCGGCAGAGAAGAAACCATAGCCGGCAAGAGAGCCAACCCACGCTTGAAAACATCGGCCGATTCTCTCGCATTGCGGTGTGCCCTACCTGACCGGGCCGTTGTTCCATTTCGTATCAGGGCGCAATTTCGGCTTGTTTTTGATCAACCTTTGCAAAGAACTTCCGTATATCGTCAAGCAGGAGATCGGGTTGTTCCAGAGCGGCGAAGTGTCCGCCCTTCGGCATCTCCGTCCTTTGTATTACGTTGTAAGTCCGAGTAATCCAGCTAAACGGAGGGACAGCTACTTCCTTCGGAAAATCCGCGTACGCCAAAGGAGTCTCCAGGCGTGCCGTCGGCGCGATTTCCTCTCCGGTGAGCCGGTTCTCACGATAGATTCGCATGGCGGAGCCCACCGTACCGGTCACCCAATAGAGCGTAACATCGGTCAGAAATGTGTCGCGGTCCACAGCCGTAAGAAAATCGCCGTTGTTGTCCGTAAGCAGTTGAAATTTATCAATCATCCAGGCCAACCACCCAACCGCAGAGTCAGTCAGGGCATAGGCAAGAGTCTGCGGTTCAGCGGCCTGGAGGAAAAAAAAGCTGCTCTCTCCTCGGTCAAACCACGAAAACCGTTTTCGCTCCGCATCAGTCATTTGCGCGACTGCCTCCGGGTTCGGCGGGTCCACGGTAATAAGGTTCAGATGAAGCCCGATCACGTGCGCGGGCGCTTGGTAAGCCATGTCGCGGGCTATTAACGAACCCCAGTCGCCACCCTGGATGCCATACCGGGAATAGCCTAAGCGATCCATCAGAACGACCAGGGCATTCGCCATACGCTGTGGGCCCCAGCCCCGAGTAGTGCTGGGTCCGGAGAACCCAAATCCAGGAAGCGAAGGAATAATCACGTGAAATGCCGGACTATGGCTGTCCTTAGGATGGGTAAGCGGCTCGATCAGTGCGAGAAATTCAACAATCGAACCCGGCCAGCCATGAATCAACAGCAGCGGCATTGCGTCGGGGCGGGGCGAACGCTGATGGATAAAATAAATCTGCTGTCCATCAATTTCCGTTGTGAACTGGTCAAAGCGGTTGATCTTCGCTTCTTGTGCACGCCAGTCGTAGTGGTTCTCCCAATAATCCGCCAGCTCCCGGACCTTCTTGATGTCGGCGCCGTACTCCCAGGTCGTGCCCGGAAGTTGATCGGGCCATTTGGCTTCCGCCAAACGGCGCCGAAGATCAATGAGAACGCGGTCGGGAACATCGATTTTGAACGGCTGGATTGTGGCAGACCCCGGCTTTGCCAGCACTTGCGCTTGTCCGAGCGCAAGTGACGGGAACAAAAGCAACGCAGGCAGCAGAAGCCTCCCGCACTGCGAGAATGTCCTTCCCGCTCTCTCGAACCTAGTTTTCATAGGCTCTCACACTCCAGTGTTGAACGAACTGATGAGGAAAAACTCGGGCACGACACCCCGCATTTCCTCCCCATGCGGCGTCCTACATTGGGGCCGGCGTTCCATCTGACCACACGCCAGTGCCCATCAGGAACATATCGATCGGTTCCGGGTTGCCTTTGTACGATGGAGCCAGTAAGAGCGGAGATCCCGGGAACGGTTCCGACACATTATTTGAGGAGTCCACCAGATTTGCGCCCCATACCGTACCGAGCGGCATGTAGAACATAAGATGGGCCATGTTGTGCCCACCCTTGTCGGTTAGGTACGCATCCTTGGACATCATGTAGCTCATTGCGCCAGCCTCGAGAGCCGGCAATTCCTTTTTCTCAATCGCGGCCTTGACACTCTCCTTGATTTCAGCTTTCGATTTTCCAGCCAATACCAATTTTGTTCTCATCAAAGTGATCGGCAGCACCGTTCGAGCGGCGGGTGGATTTAAGCAAATCGGACTGCGATTCTTAGGGCTCCAAAACTCCGGACTGTCGAATGGATTCATCCATGCGCGTTCTACCATGCAGACAAAGCCGTTCTTGCCTTCAATCGCCGTTTCATAGCCATGGCTTCCGAGGACCATAACTTTCGCATCGCGGGAAATCGACAGCGGAGCCGCGGTCCGTGCCAGAGCAATCTCAGCGTTTCGATCCGCTATCAGGTATTGGTCGAGCGGGGCCATGCCGGGATACAGAGTTTTGGTGTCTTGTGCTCGCGCTTGCCGCGCCGTGTCCAGCGCAAGGGTCAGCGCAAAGAATCCCAACGCCATCATCTTGACCGTCTTTCGTTTCATTAGGTTTCCTCCTTGAATCCTTATGATGCAGATCTAGAGTTCGATGAGACTCAACCACAGCGTCGGGTGGCCCATCTGCAACGTGGTACCGCTTCTGAAGTGCCGGCGGCCTCCATCCATCCTAAGGGCATTGGGGTGCTTCATTCGGATTTGAGGCACCTGACTCGACCTCCGTCAGTAAATCGAACGGCAAACCTCGAAATCGACACCCCTGACCAACAATATTTACGTCGCATCCTGCGACTGATCCAGAAATGGCTCAACGCTGGGGTGATCGAGGAAGGCCAATGATCGGACACGAAGACAGGGAGTCCGCAAGGTTCGGTGATTTCGCCGCTTCTCGCGAACATCTACCTGCATTATGTTTTCGATCTATGGGTGAACGTCTGGCGCACGAAATGGGCGCAAGGCGAAGTGGTAGTCGTCCGCTAAGCGGACGACATCATCTTAGGATTCCAACCCCAAACCGAAGCCGATCGTTTTCTGGAGAACTTTCGGGAACGACTGGGAAGGTGGATTGGAATTACACCCTGACAAGACGCGCCGGATTGAGTTCGGGTGGTTTGCCGAACAAAACCGGAAACGAAGAGGAGAAGGCAAGCCCGAGACGTTCGACTTCCTAGATCATCGTTCTCTAAGTAATTAATCAATAGAGACCTCATCCATCTTATACTTCCATCGGAATACCACCGGAGCTGCATTCACTTCTTGGTAGTACAGGCGGATTCGCTCGATGAGTTCCTGTTTGCTCTGCACC
>Ga0210401_10003058_pt1 | contig 18040 bp, 19 predicted proteins | sample IncBWH32MmetaG_FD_150866 | JGI IMG/M metagenome (GOLD analysis project Ga0210401, IMG submission 150866) | Forest soil microbial communities from Barre Woods Harvard Forest LTER site, Petersham, Massachusetts, United States - Inc-BW-H-32-M | ecosystem: Environmental > Terrestrial > Soil >... | reverse complement strand
TCTAGTTCAATCTGCCGCAGCAGGGTCACGATCTGCTCCGGCTTGTATTTCTTCATCGGCATACCAGCTTCCCTCCAGAGTGAATTCTCTCTCACTCCCGCTGGTACAAAAAACCCCGGTCACGTCAGGGGAGCTCAGATGGGAAGGGCGCGATATTGGTCCTTTCACTTACTATCAAGGGAGTTTTCGCACCAGCTTTCAGGACCGCATCAGGGATAGCCTGGAATGGGATGTAAATCTTTGCCGGTATGACTAGGAACTCACTCGAACAAAGATTCGGCGCTGACAGAGTATTTCACAGGATAATTAGTGCGAATAGGAATCGTTCATTCGTAGTTCAGGATCTTGTACACACACTGAATTATATGACCGGACTCGACCTACTCTTGAACAATTCGCGATTTTCTGAACATATGCATCAAGCGGTACTGGCATGCCTTCTGAGAGAGGTCGCCATCACGCGAGCATTCGGTTTGAGCGGAACGCCACAATCTACGCATCTCGAAACACATCGCCGACTCTTTGATATCAGCGTGGTCATGGAGGGCGGAGGAGAAGTCCATGTCGAGATAAAGCTCGATGCTACGCTCTACCCTGATCAGCTACAGCGTCAACGGGAAAACATTGAGAATTCGCGACACGAAATGCTCTACCTTTTGCTAGGAGGCGCGCAGTTTGTCATGTCGGGCGACGAAATCGTCGCTGATTGGAAGGGAGGTGACTCGCAGGATATAGAAATAACGGATGACTTGCGAGTTACACCTGGGCCGACAATTCCCATATATTCGACCGCTCCGAAAGCTCTGCAACTCCGCGATATGATCACCATGTTGGAAGATGCATCCCCGGAGATCACCAACGTTGCTGTCCGCGAGCTTGCGGATGCCTACCGCCGGTGCTTGGAAGCGATACAGAAGACCTTCAGGAGCTGGAGAGAAATCAACGTTTCTCAGTGGACGAATGCACACTGGAAAGGATTCTATGGTTATATCAGGACATCTCTCTTTCCCTCCAGCACAATCTCTAACAGTTTTGGAGCACCGCAACTGTTCTGGGGACATCGTGATCTGGAAGTTGTGCGACTTGCGGTAGACGATTTCTTTGAATATGCCGTCCACCTCGAAGCTCACAGGAAAAGGGTCTACGTAAAACTCGACGTTCTCGGATCTTCTGACCCTGAGCGTACAAAATATGTTCGTAAAAGGTTTGCTCGCTGTCTTCAGAACGCTGCGGGCCTTGCCGAATTGCAGCTCACGTTTGCGAAACCGCGCGTGGGTCAAAATATGACGGTCGCGATACTTGCCGGCGACTGGTTCAGCGCGAATGGTTCCGATACCCTAGACTGGAACTATGCCATCGCCAATTTGCGAGCATTGGATCTGCTGCTCAATAAGGCAGTGGAGCTCTTCCATGCGAAGTAAAGACGCTCTTTCCGTTCGTATTTTGAGGAGATTTTCCCGAGCAGCGCCCAGCTTGCTGCTGCTGATAGTTTGCGATAAGCATAGCCGCACTGCATTATTCCCTGGAACGCCTAAACATTGAGAGCACACGACTGGAGCAGGCCATAGCTCAACTTTGATGCCCGATTGCAGTACAGTTGGAATGACGGACAGAAGACGAGCTCAATTGGTGAAAGACACGTAACGTCAGGCTTCTCATCGCTATGTGTCTTGCGCGCCCTTGGAAAGCGCCAGGCTGGCGAGTAACTTCGGTTTGCCGCAATCCCTCAGGATTGACCCAAACGCCGACGAACACTTCCTACAAGCCGACTTCCCATTACTAATCCCGGGCTCAGGACAGATTACTTCCGGTTTGCGGACCTCCGCTCGGAATCATTCGCCTAGCATTGGCGGACAGCGGTCATGCGTCAACTTGAACACTGCCCCGATAGCCGCGGTACATCAAAGCCGTTAGATGGCGAGGACGACCTTGCCGAATAGGCGGCGCTCGACAAGGTAGCGCAGAGCATCGGGCGCCCTGGCTAGTGAAGCTCCGCCTTCCTGCGAATCTGTGGCGCGTTTGTATCAATCAACTCCAAAAAGGCGCGAAGGACAACGGACGGGTTCGCTTTTTTCCATGCAGCGACAAGCTCGACCCGGACATCATCTGGTTGCAAACGGTAGAACCGGACACCATTTGAACGCAGGTTTCTAGCGCAGGCAGGGACAATGGAAACGCCCTGTTCTGCTTCAACCATCGACAGCACCGTCTGCAACATATTCGGCTGATTTTCAACACGCGGGTAAAAGCCGGCCTTCTGACACATGGCTGTGGTCGTATCGAACACACCTGGGTAGCCCTCACGGTGGAACAAAACAAAGCTCTCGTTTGCCAAATCTGCAATACGCACGCGCTTACTCTTCACGGGTCGTGAGCGCGGCAGCACAGCCAGCAGCGGATCGCGGTACAAAACGCGCGATGAGAAGGTCGTGTTCTGTTCTGCGGTGAGTGTCCGAGTGAATCCGATGTCGATTTCCCCTTTCTCGAACGCAGCGTCCTGGTGAACCGGAGTGAGCTCTTGAAGGGTCAGTTTCACACCTGGATATGTTGCTTTGAACTTGCGCACAAGCTCTGGAAGAAATGTCGATGTGGCAGCGCCAAGGAATCCAATCGAAAGCCTTCCGATCTCGCCGCGCGAGGCTCGCCTAGCAGTCTCAATAGCCAATTCCGCCTGGGCGAGCGTGCGTACGGCTTCGGCATGAAACACTTCGCCTTCAGGTGTGAGCTTGGCGATGCGTTTCGCGCGCGTAAACAATTTCAGCCCGAGCTCTTCTTCGAGATCGGCTACCGTCTGGCTGATCGCCGGCTGGGCAACGTGGATTCGCCGGGAAGCTTCGCGATAGCCCTTCCATTGCACAACTGCGGTGAAATATCGAAGATGACGCAATTCCATAGTGAACGCCTTTTCCTATCACTTTGATTAAAACATACGATGAGTCATATCAACAATTTTAGAGTCAAATCTGTATGTGTGGCGAGTAAGACAGCGCCCACAGAAAGGGGGGATATAAATGACAGACATAACAGCTCGGGAAGTTGTCGAAAAACTTCATCAATATGATGATCTGCCGCCCTTTCCGAAAATAAATATTCACTTTCTGGCGACGGCATCGGGCAACAAACATCTTCTGAAATTTATGACCGAGAAACCGGACAATCCAATCCGGTTTAAAGGCAAACGCATCGGCATTATCGCGACACATGGTGTCGAAGAAACCGAAGTTTCGATTCCGCGGAAATGGTTCGAGGCGCGGGGCGCCATACGCCATCTCGTCTCGCCCAACCACATAGAATATGCGCCGGCATTCGGCATCCAGTTCCCCGAGATAGCTAAGACGCATGTTCTGGCCATCCAGTTCACCGAGAATGCCGGCTGGATTCCAATTGATGCGCGCATCGAAGAGGCCACAGTCGAAGACTACGATGCCGCCTATGTGCCCGGGGGCGCCTGGAATCCGGATCAGCTGCGCGCTAACCCAGCCGTGTTGTCCTTCCTTCAAGAATTTCAGGCGACAGGCAAACCCTTGGACGCGCTGTGCCACGGCTCGCAGGTCCTTCTAAGTGCGAAGCTGACCAAAGGCCGGAAGGCGACGGGTTACTGGGCGATTATGGAAGACATGGCCAATGCGGGGGCCACAGTGTTGGACCAGCCTGTGGCGGTCGACGAGAACGTAATCACCAGCCGCTTTATTTACGACATCCCGCAATTTGTCGATGCAATTGTCGCTCAACTTATCTGAACGCCAAACCAAAAGGAGATACCAAGTGATTGAGCTCATCGTTCTCTACAAGACGCCCAAAGATCCCGAGCATTTCGAGAAGTATTACCGCGAAGTCCACGGGCCGATGACCGGCAAACTGGCCGGACTTAAAAGCTACAAGTATGGGCCTGTCCGTCGGCTGGACGGTGGCCCCGGAGAATTCTTCTGGTACTGGTCCGGCTATTTCGACAGCGCTCAGGCTGCCCTCGATGCCTTGGCCTCGCCGGAAGGCCAGGCGGGCAATGCCGACGTGCCGAACTACTATCACGATGTTCCGCTCTTCATGTTCTTAGAAAAGTAGGCGATATGTCTTCGACGAACGCACGGCTAGAAGTTGAGACAGTCGGACTGAAAAGGAGTGGACCATGGCAGCCTATGTGATCTTCATAAAAGAGCGGACGCACAACCAAGGAGAGCTCGATCTTTACAGGGAGATGGCTCCCGCCGCTCTCGCGGGTCATCCGATCACGTTCCGCATCGCGCACGGACACAAGGAAGTCGTTGAGGGCCCGGATTTCGAGGACATGATGATGCTGGAATTTCCAACCTTTCGGGAGGCGAGAGCTTGGTATGACAGCCCGGCCTACCAAGCGGCAAGCGAACATCGGTTCAAAGGAGCCGATTATCGCACCATCATCGTTGAAGGCGTCCCGCCCAAATAGTCGTGGGTTTGCCAAAGATAATATCGCCGAAAAGTAAGCCTCCGGTGAGGGCCGCGATCAGGCGGCCCGCGAGAGGCGACCGGTCTTCTTGTTCGAACGCGATCGCCGCAGCAAAGTGTTGCGCAGCCCAAGGAGTAACGAAATGAATGAGATATTTTGGCCCGAGGATTACATCCCGGGATTCACCGATAACTTCGCTTCAAACGAAGTTATTGTCGCTGGATTGAGCGCAGTTGATGTGTGGCCGCTCCTTAGCAAAGCCCCATTCTGGCCGACCTATTATTCCAACTCAGCAAACATCCGTTTCTATGACGGGAAGGGTCCAGAGTTGGATGACGGCGCGCTCTTCTACTTCGAGACCTTCGGCTTCCCGGTGGAAGCGCAGGTTTTGGAGTATGTCCCACCGGCCGAAGGCAAGCCGGGTCGCCTTGGCTGGCATGGCTGGGGCGGCGAAGGCGATACACGCTTCGATGTTTACCACGCTTGGTTGCTCGAGGATCTCCCGGGCGGCCGAGTCCGCATCCTCACGCAGGAATCCCAGAAGGGCAAGCCGGCCCAGGAACTGGCCAAGAAGAAGCCCAACGTGATGATCAACGGCCATCAGGACTGGCTAGACGGTCTGGTCGCTGCGGCACGCAAAGCGAGGTCGTTATGAAAGCTGCAGTCCTTCGTGCGCCTGGTGGGTTTGACCGGATCAAAGTCCACGACGTCCCTGAGCCTCATCAGCCGGGGCCGGGCCAGATCCGGATCGCGCTCCACGCGACTTCCCTTAACTACCACGACCTGCTGGTCGCCAATGGCACGATCCCGGCCGCTGACGGTCGGGTCTTGATGTCTGATGGCGCAGGCGTGGTCGAAGCAGTAGGCGAAGGCGTAACGGAGTTCAGGCTGGGCGACCATGTCGTTTCCTGCTTCTTCCCTCAATGGCAGGATGGGTCGCCTAGGGAACCTGTGGGCGACTTAGCCGGCACTCCAGGCGATGGCATCGACGGCTTCGCCGCCCACCTTTCAGTACGGGCAGCAACGGCTTTTACCCACGCGCCTCGCGATTGGAGCCACGCCGAGGCCGCAACCGTTACCACCGCCGGCGTCACCGCCTGGCGGGCTCTGGTCGGCCTCGGGCAAATCAAAACCGGCGACACCGTCTTGGTGCTGGGCACCGGGGGGGTTTCCATTGCCGCGCTGCAGATCGCGAAGATGACAGGTGCGGCGGTTATCGCCACCTCGTCGTCTGACGAGAAGTTGGAACGTATACGCACCCTCGGTGCCGACCATGTGATCAACTATCGCCAAGTCCCGGACTGGGGGAAGCGCGTTCAAGACCTCACGGGAGGCGGCGTAGATCATGTTGTTGAGGTCGGCGGCCCAGGCACGCTTGCCCAATCCATTGCGGCGGTGCGTGTCGGGGGACATATCTCGTTGATTGGCGTGCTGACCGGGGGACAGGGTGAAGTGGCGACGGTCGCGTTGATGGCAAAGCAGGCACGCCTGCAAGGACTCATGGTCGGCAGCAGGCGCCACCAGCAGGACTATGTCGCTGCGCTCGAACAGTCGGGGGTACGCCCCGTCTTGGACCGCAGCTTCCCCCTTGATCAGTTGGCGAACGCCTTCCGCTATCAGGCCAGCGGTGTGCATTTCGGCAAGGTCGTCGTCGAATGGTAAAGCCTGAGACGCCCTGCAGTCGCGCCAGTAGGCCACAAAACTGGGGACGAAGTGTTCATGTATCAGTAAGAGTCAAACACCAAATATCACAACGGTTCTGCGGGAGTTGTAGATAATGAAGGTTGGCTTCTCAGCGTGCCGCTCGGCCCCTTAAACGCCAAATCCACACGCGTCCAGTGGTCACTGACGGGAGTTCGCTCATAGTGGACGGATAATGGAATTTACGGTTCGCCCGTCGTATTAGTACCGACAAACGCGGTTGTGTTGACCGACCAGTCGCTGGAGAGAGGCCGACTTCTCAGGACTAATCCGCGGCGTGGAACCCGGATACCTTCCGGGTTGCTGACAATTCACCAATTTAGTTCATAAGAGCGTTTCTCAGTACGTCCTCACATGGAGTGTTGTGATCATTAGTCATTTCTTCATCGCCGTCGCCGAACTCCAGAGGGCGCCTCGATTGAGCCATTCCGCGTATCGACCCAGCATTTGGTCGTAGAGCTCTCTTGCTGTCGTGGTCTTTCCGGCGAGTTCCTGAAAATCAAGAATATATTGCCGGGTCTGTCCGATGACCCGTGGGCCGTCGTCATCATTTTTCATGTTTTTGTGACCTGCGACGACAATACGTGGCTTGAGCGATTCCATCTTGTCCAGTGCTAACATCCATTCGTTACGTTTTTGATTCTGGTTTGCTTCCATGAGTCGCGGGTGCACGCCATTATAGGCGGCATCCCCGGCGGCGATCAGTTCAAGCGATGGTACGTGCAAGCAGGTCGTTCCCGCGGTATCCGTAAACCCAAGCGGAATCGCAATCAGCCTGTCACCTTCCAGGTCGATAGCGTTCGTCGTGAGTTCCTGGGCAACCACAAGACGCTTCGGGAGCTGATTCGGGAAACGTGATTCCCAGAACTTCGCCAGAAACTCCGGTGAGGTTTGCTCCTTCATGACTTGAATCGCGCTGGGCGCGGCGACAAAGTGCGCTTGTGGGAATCGTTCCAAAAGAATGCTCGCTCCGAAGAAGTGATCGCCGTGCCCGTGAGTTGCATAAATAGCTGTGAGGTTTTTTCCTGTGGACGCGATCCAGTCGGCCTGAGCCCGGGCCTGCTCCAGACTGATAAAGGAATCCACCACCACGGCGTCTCGCGAGCCGTAGATCAGGGTCGATGAGATTGGCGGCCAGGGCCGCTCGTGTTCATCGGGCGCAAAATCGGTGGTCACCACGGGAATACTGGGCGTCACGAATACGTCGTGCTTCAAATGAGTGTTTGCAATCTTCTGGCCGCGATAAGCAGGGTCCGGTGCTGGCATGTCGTCTCCTTCGAGTACTCGCTTCGGAAGGCCCACTGCCAAAAAGCCGCCTGCGACCGAGGAAAGAAAAGAACGTCGAGAAGTGCCACATGCGTTTTCAGTCATAAAAAGACCAGTGGAACGAGTCGGTCACTGATGCTCGTACTTCATCGTCCATACGCCGCGATCACCGCGGTGATATTCGTTTCCCTCCCAGGGGGACCCACAGATGTGCAGGTGCGCATAGGGAGTTCCGGCGAACATCACCATGGTTCCCGCGTCCCGCATTACGGTCGAAAGACCCGCCGCTTTAGCGTCAAAGGGCCAAAGAATCATCCAGTGCGGACCGATGGGAATCGCGGGACTCGTGGTGTCGAACGGGTCCGTGTAGCTTCTTTGGGTGGCGCCGTTCAGCATGTAGATCAGGCCAGGGGAGGTGTTCGTTGGCTTAGGCTTTCTGGCAAGAAGATCTTTGAACCAGACCATGCCCATCGGATCAATGGCCATATCCGGCCACCCAACAACGTTCTGATCGCCTGGGATACAAACCCAATCGTTCGTGCCAGGGCGAAGCACAGTCATGTTTCCCTGGCGGTCCATTTCCGCTATTGTCGCTTCACGCGTGATAGACGCGGGACCGGCCAGCATCGCACGACGGATCCTCTCCTTATTGATCTCTTCGGTCACACGGTTTTCATCAGCGGCTGCATGCTGCTCCATAGCCCCGCCAATCGTCGCGTGACCTCTGCGCTCCGAGCTAATTGGTCCTGAGCGCTCAATGAGGCGAGCCCCGCGCCAGACAGTGCAGCGAGACTGATGAACTTTCGGCGCGCCAAGGGTTTCATGGCGCCACCCTGCTCGGTTGAATTGTTTTTGGCGCTCACATATCTCCTTTCACCCGTATCATCCAATCCTGCTAATTCGCTCGTCGATTCTCACCGCACCTGAAGTCCTCGTCGTTTGCAAGAAATCGCATTTCCCGTTACGAATTTGTGGCAAGTCCTAGTTTGCATGATTGAAATCCAATAGAACCTTCCCGCCACGCTCGGCATGTTCGATTGCTTCTTTGATTTGGGATGCCTTGTATGTAGTGGTGATTGGCAAAGTCAATCTGCCAGAAGCGACTACCTTGGCTCCCTCGGTCAGCGCCGCCAGAATTTTGGGGAGATACTCGTCGTAATACATCCAGAACCCGTGGATGTTTAGCTTCTTGATGATGAGATCGCCTTGCGGCACCTGAATCGGCAAACCACTGAGCCACGCATAGCTGACCAGATGAGCCCCCGGAGAGAGCACGCTTGCCAACGTCGCTGTTGCTGGACCACCTACGGCATCAAGGCCCAGGGGTATTGGCATTCCTCCGGTCGCAATCTGAATTTGCTTTTTGAGCTCCGGCGATTCGACGCCAACGAAATCAACACCCAGCTTTTCAATTTGTGGGACAAGTTCGGACTTCCTCACGATACCTATAACGTTGAGAGCGCGCGATTTTGCAATCGCGATCAGGCATCGCGCGATCTGGGAATTGGCTGCGTTTAATACAATCCAGTCTTTTGGCTTTAGCGCTACAAATTCGCTCAAGAGAAGAACTGCGGTCGTAGGATTGATATTTAACATCGAGGCCGTTTTGGCATCGATTGGGGGAGGAACCACGAAAAGGCCTTGGGCCGGAGCAAGGACTTTTTCAGACCAGGTGAATGTTCCAAAAGGGATCGTAACCCGGTCGCCTACCTTGACGTTGGTGACTCCCGGCCCGATCGCCTCGACAATTCCGGCACCTTCACCTCCAATGACAGAAGGAAGCTTCGGATTTAACAAGTACACTCCATTCGCTAAAAGGAGATCGCTGTAGGCAATCGGTGCATACTCCATGCGCACAAGAGCCTCGCCCGGAGACGGCGCGTTTGGTTCTGAAACTTCGACTATCTTTAAGTTCTGAGCCGGATTTCCGTAGGCAGTGAGATGAATGGCCTTCATTCCGAGTATTCTCCTCGCTCCAAGAAATCTCGGCCTGCAAGAGGACCACCGGCTTGCTGGATTAGCCCTCCGTCGCGAAGGTTTCCAAGATCAACAACTGAATAGCCAAAGGCTCTTAGCAGGGTTTCAACTCGCTTCTTTGCGCCAGCATCGTCCGCCGAAATAAACGCAACTCGTCTCGCCCCGTTGAGGGAGGGATCGGCCGCCAGGTTAAGAACGATCATGTCGTTCAGTGCCTTAACGACTCGTGCCCCAGGGGCCAGGGCAGCAACAAGCTGGCTGGTGGATAGATTTCCAATATTTGCTGGCGTGAAATTTCCCGCCTGACCGTGAAAGGGATTGGTCCCATCAATCAGTATCTGATTTTTCCATTTCGGAAGACTCGCAAGTGTCTCGGGTACGTTGTCCCAGGGAACAGCAAGAAGTACCATTTCGCAAGCGGCCGCCTCTTCCTTGGTGGCAGCCATTGTTCCAGGACCAAGTCGATTGACAATTTCTCGCAGGCTCCCGGGACCTCTGCTATTGCTAAGCTTTACTTTGTGGCCGGCTTGCAATGCCCGCCTTGCGAACGCTTGTGCGAAATCTCCTGCTCCGATGGTTCCAATTTCCATACAACATACTCCGTAAGCTGGGCTTTCGAGTCCGTCATGCGTGTCTAGTACTCAAACCATTGATTGAGTGCTTGTACCTTTTCTTTGGTATAAGGCGGAAACAAGTGATCGATCTCCACGTCCGGAGGGGATATCAAAACTGATTTGGCGTGAGTGAGGGAGTCGAAGCCGTACTTCCCATAGTAATTTCCGATACCGGCCGTGCCCACTCCTCCGTATGGCATGGACTCGATGAACAAGAAAACGTTCGTCTGATTTACTGCGCCGCCCCCGAAAGATACAGACCGCAGGACCCGGTCAATTGCCTTTTGATCGCGGCTGAACACATAGCCGGCAAGCGGCTTCGGCATCGACTTGATCTTTGCGATTAGCGCCGCAATGTCGGAATACGTAAGAATGGGCAGCAGCGGGCCGAAGATTTCATCCTCCATGATTTTGTCGGACCAGGAAATTGGGTAAAGGATAGTAGGGTCGAGATAGCGAGCTGCTGCGTCGGACTTACCGCCATAGACCACCTTGGCGGGATCGATCAACGACGCCAGTCTGTTTACTGCGCTGGGGCTTACGACACGTGAGTAGTCCGGATTGTTCTTTGGGTCCGCACCGTAAAGCTCGACAACCGCTTTCTTGCACTCGGCCACGAACGCTGCCGCTACAGACTCATGAACGACCGCGTAACCCGGCGATGTACACCACTGTCCGCCCCATGCCATCGCGCCCCACACGATTTTCTTGGCAGCATCCGGAATGTTGGCTGTTTCATCGACGATGGCTGGGTTCTGTCCTCCCAACTCCAACAACACGGGAGTGACGTACTCCGCAGCTGCGCGCATCACCACCTTGCCTACTGCCACGCTTCCCGTCAGAAATATGAAATCGAAAGGAAGCTTCAACAGGTTCGTTACTGTTTCTTTGGCGCCCAGTACGGCACTTAGAGATTCCGGTTCGAAATATTTAGGAATCAGTTCTTGGAGCAATTCGTCCGTCGCCAGAAGCGCTTCGGAGAGTTTCAAGATGCAAGGATTGCCAGCCGACAAAGCGGCAATCGCCGGACGCAGTGACAGCAAGAGCGGTCCATTAAAAGGACAGATGATCAGCGTCACGCCGTACGGCTCGCGATACACCATTCCCTTGTGTCCCGATGCAGCCAGAAACTTCGGGAGGGGAGCCTCGACCGGTTTCATCCACTCCTTCACCTGGGACTTCGCATATTCGGCGGTCGCGATTGTTGCGGACACCTCGAATGTGTTCTCCTGAGAGGCCGTCTTGAAATCTTTGCAAGATGCATCTGCGAAGCGCTGGTAGTTCTCCTTCAACATTCGGCCGAGACGATCCAGCTGATCGACTCTCCACTCGTAACTCTTCGTCGCGTCCGAAGCGAAGTAGGACTTTTGTTTGTTGAAGAGCGCCTCAACGGAGGCCCATGCAGTAGCTGATTGAGTAGGCCCTGCCGGAGCTTTTGGTTGTGGTTGTGTCGACATGTTCTTCTCCTTCTCGCTCTGCTCGTTCTCTATTCGTCTTAACTCACTTCAGCGAAGCACTATTGCGAGCGCCCGCCTCTGTGACGAGAACCATGCGAAACTGTGCTTTTGCCGCCATCATTCGGTCATAGGCTTCGCGGGCCTTCGATAGAGGCATGACTTCGATCATTGGCTCGACATTCTCGAGCAGGGAAAACTCGACTGTTTCTTGTTCGTCCTGCACGCTACCGGTGGTCGATCCGGAGATGGAGTGCATGCCGAAAATGAGGGAACCGGTACTCACTTCCAGGGGATCCGGGGCGATCCCGATCACCAACAGTTTTCCCCTCACGGCGAGTCCGTTTACGAGGCCGGACATTGCTTTGCCACTTGGAGCCGTGGCAAGGATGGCATCGGCTCCGCCAAGCGCTCGTAGACTGGCTCCCGCATCTTCCGCTCCGCTGTCGATGTACTGGTGCGCGCCGAGTTCTTTTGCGAGCTTCTCCGACTGAGGACCAAGACCAATGGCGATAGTCCTGAATCCCATCCGTCTTGCGTACTGAATCCCGAGGTGTCCAAGTCCGCCAACTCCTTGGATCGCGACGAGGGCACCGGCACGCAAGCCGGCGTTTCGCAGGGCGTTGTATGTCGTCACACCCGCACATAGGAGTGGTGCGGCCTTGACAGATTCCAGACCGTCCGGAATCGTAACCGTCGTTCGCGCCTCAATGATCATGACTTCGGCGTATCCGCCGTCGATCATGATGCCGGTGAGCACACCGTTCGTGCAGTTGACAAAGTCTCCTCGAAGGCACGAAAGGCAGGTGTCGTCCCATCCACCGCAGATTCCAACACCCACTCGCTGCCTCACGGAACGGGTCGTGACATTCGCGCCCACGGCGTCGATGCGCCCGATGACTTCGTGCCCGGGGACGCGGGGATAAGTAAGGTTAGGCAATGCGCCGTCTACCAGCAGGCTGTCGGTGTGGCAAACGCCGCAAGCCTCAACCCGGATGCGAACTTGATTGGGGCCGGGCTCTTGCAGCGGCCGGCTAACCTCAGTGAAGACGCCGGGTTTGCTGATTTCAATAGCTCTGTAAGTTGCGCTCATATCGCCTCGTCTTGATTCGATGAACCGTTGCTCTAGGCCGCGAATTGCTTCAGGTGGTAATCGATGTGGATTTGAAGCAGCTTTCCCCATTCGGCCAACGTCATTTTTCCGAACATAGGGTGCGGTCCCCAGTCATCGGGCGATCTCGCTTGCCAGGCAGCATCCACGATTTTGAGTAGCTGTTGCTTTTCAAAGTCGAAATCGAATTCCGCTCCATGGGGAATCTTGAAACCTTTTGGCAGTCGCAGTCCTACGGGTTGTTCCGGGAACCAGTCAACCAGAATCCAACGAAATACTGTTCGCGATACGAAATAGCTCTCATCTGGAAGTTTGTAGAATCCGAGCGCACTGCCGCATGCCAAACTGAGATGGTGCAACATCTGCGAGACGTTTATCGTTCCCCATTGGCGCGGGTTAGCAGGAGTAATTCGAAGAACTCTGTTCCGAAACTCATCGTGTTTTGCTTCTGTGAAGAAGGACATTCCGTCTACCTGCTTCACACGGAATGAGCGTGGGATATAGTTCAACATCGCAAGACCAGACATCCAAAAGTTGCTCGTGAATAGCTCACGGGTAAGACTTGTGCCTTTTGCTTCAGTGAACTCTGTCGGAACCGTTTCCTGCGTGAAATTGGTCATAACGTTTCTCTGCTGGCGCTTTATTTGCTGAAGGTCTCGCCGAACATGGGCAGCCCACTCTTTGACTCTGCCTTGGTGGCTTCGTCCTGGATTACGTCCCAATGTTCAAGAAAAATGCCGCCCTTGATGCGGAGAATGTCGGCCGCAATCCAGTTCGTTGGCTGAAACCCCGAAAATCGTCCGTGGATAATCACGAACTCGCCCTCCGCCACGACCTTCCCGGGCTCGTATTTGAGGGTCGGCGGGAGGTTCTTGACGAGATTGAACAATCCTTCACGCCCAGGTGGGATGTGCGCACTGTGCTGGATGTAGTGTGGTGACCAAAACTTCTCCGCGGCAGCGTAGTCACGTCTGTTGAACAACGTGTCGAACCCTTCCAAAACAAGCCGCGTGTTTTTCTCACTCGTATTGTTCATTTGAATTCCCTATGGTGAATGATCTCCGCTGTCGTTAAAAATTGTTCTGTACCGACAAAGCGACAGAAGACTTAAGAGCGATCGGATCCTTTTGGGATACGGCAGCATCTGCGTTACTCAAGAACAGCTGCAGGTGCTGCAGGAATTCCCTTGCGTGCTGATACTGGGCTCCGTGACTGGAATCGGAGTACACGATTAGCTGGGCATTCGGCAGTTGCTCGGCGAGAATGAGGGCGTTGATCGGCCCAACCACAACGTCTTTGTTACCGTGAACAATGAGTGTCTTTTGTGTGATCTTTTTCAACGTGGCGTAACGGTTGGTGCTCGGTATGACTCCCCATTCTCTAATCGCCGCAAGCTGTGCGACGGCAGAATTTCTCGACACAGGAAGGTCGCGGCCTTTCGTGCGGGATTCGAGCCGCTTCATGTATTGGCGTCCAGCCGCCTGGCTCGCGTCGGAAGGCGTAAAGAAAGCGCCCAACAGGAACGCAACCGGATCCGCTTGTTCTTCAGCTGATAGCTCGGTGAAGGTTAGTCCTTCACCACCACGCGGGGCCGTCCCCAAGAGAATCAGGCGCTGGACGAGGTCCGGATGGTCCAGAGCTAGCTGCTGCGCAATCATCCCGCCTAAAGAGAAGCCCACGACGTGAATCGCCTTGAGACCGATTGCACGACAGAAAGCCACGCTCTGAGGCGTCATCTCTGCAACCGTGTACGGTGTTTCTCCTCCCGAGGCGCCAACGCCAACGTTGTCAAACAGAATGACCTCATGCTCTGCCGCGAGGCTGTTCGTTACTGCCGGGTCCCACGCATCCATGTTGGAGTTGAAGTATCCAAGAAAGAGCAGAGGAACCGTCCCTCCTTTGCCGAAGCGGCGGTACCCATAACGAATGCCATTCGCCTCAACAAATTGTGTCGGAACCGTTTCGTATGTGTAGTTGATCATAGTTTGCATTTCAGTGCCCCTTCGATAACTGCCGGCGCCAATCGCGACCACTGATGTTGCGCAGAACTTTCGATTTGCGCAGCGCGGCCCTCGCGTGGTGAAGCCGTCCCTTGACAGCCGTAGCCGAAATGCCGATTTGCGCCGCCGTTTCCCGCAGCGAATGGTCTTGGAGCGTATGAAACTCAAGAGTGCGCCGAAGCCGGGGACTTAGACCAGTAATTGCGTCTCGAAGAAATCTTTCCCGCTCGCGCTCTGCGCACCGTCTTTCGGGATTTGGAGCAGAGTCCGGTACTTCCCACAGCATCTCGTCTACACCTGTGCGATGCGCCGAAACTTCACGGGAATTGCGTCTCTTCCGAAGGATCATTAGTGCTGAATTGATGCCGATGCGCGTCAGCCAAGTGGAAAAGGTCGATCTGCCGTCAAAGCTTTGGAGGTGGAGGAATGCGCTCAAGAGAGCGTCCTGGACCGCATCTTCGGCGTCTTCGTGGTTGCGAGTTATGCGACGGACGGTATAGAAAAGCTTTTCCGCGTGTGCTCGGTACAACTTGTCGAGCGTCCCGGTTTCTCCGCTGCTTGCTGCCGCTGCTTCGTGCATGCCCCTCATCCGATTTCTAGCCCTCTATCGGAGCTCCCCATGTTCGTCTTCCGAAGCACCGCGCCCCTCCTTACGCTTTCGGGCCCGTCCCTCACGCCGACTTCGTTCCCGCAACATCCATTCGCTGATGTAAGGCGAACAGTGCAACACCGAAATACCCCTCGCCTCACACACGTTGAGAAAGCGAACGGCCTCGACATCTACGAGGTTCAATTCCTCCAAATCCAAAACCGTTGGCGATTCGCAAAGCTCGATTTCTGCTTTGACCTGAGCCAGCTGTTCGGAGCGAAACTCTCCGCTCAGCCGAATCCGCGATCGGATCCGTTCAATCTTGAGCGTCATGAAATCGCGGCTCCGGGTGCACAATTACGGATGCAATGCAATGGCCGCCCAGAACCCAGTGAAAAGGTGGGACTTAGAATCTCCAGTGATGCTCGTTTTTGAGCAAACGCTGTTTAATGAGCAAATGGAGTGGGATTTTACGTAGCCAGGGCAGGAGTTAGCTGGACCGTTGAACCTTGAACCGATATTTGTCGATTCCCAATCGCTTGATTTTCGCGTCAAGGGTTGGTCTTGGAAGCCCCAATTTGGTTGCCGCACCATCTGGGCCGGAGACGCGGCCCCGGGCTTCTGCCAGGGCGGCCTCAATCATTTCCTTTTCCTGCCGTTGCAGCGCACCATTAAGTGCAACTGCCGAACCAGGGAAATGTGGCGCTTGCCGTTTGAGCCACGTTTCGTCCACACAAAAAATGTCGCCGTCGCTTAGGATCACAGCTCTTTCAATCACGTTTTGTAATTCGCGAACGTTGCCTGGCCATTGGTAGGATTCGAACAGTTGGACTGTTTTTTTCTCCATAGTTCTGAACTTCTTTCCGGCCTTTTTACCGAAACGACCGACAAAGTAGTCGACAAGCAAACGGATATCGTCCGCGCGCTCGCGTAACGAAGGCATCTGAATAGGCACCACACTTAGCCTGTAAAGAAGGTCTCGGCGAAACTTTCCTTCAGCGACGAGGGTGTCCAGATCGTGATGCGTCGCGGCTAGCACTCTCACGTCCACGGGAATGGCATTGTTGCTTCCTACGCGTTCGATTTCACGTTCTTGCAGTACCCGTAACAACGCGATTTGAATCTCCGGGGGCAAGTCACCCACTTCATCCAGAAAAATCGTCCCGCCGTTCGCCGACTCAAAACGGCCCAGCCGTCGTTGCGTAGCGCCGGTAAACGCGCCCTTCTCGTGACCGAAGAGTTCGGAAGCAATCAGAGACGCTGGAATTGCCGCGCAGTTTACGCCGAAAAACGCGCGCTCCGCCCGGTTGGATCGCTTGTGGATGGCGCGAGCTATCAACTCCTTTCCGGTACCGGTTTCGCCCAGAATCAAAACCGTGGAATCGGAAGGTGCCACCTTGGCAACCTGGCGTAGCACTTTACGTAGTGCTTCCGAGGAGCCGACAATATCCTCGAACATCGAATCGCGATCGATTTGCTCTCGCAAAGCTAGATTTTCGTTGCGTGTCCTCTCTTCGGCCCTGACACGGTCATCGATGTCAGTTCCCGTCGCGTACCAGCGAATCACCTGCCCCCGCTCGTTTCGGAAGGGATTGTATCGAATCAGAAACCAACGATACTGGCCATCCCTCCGAAGAGCGCGTTGTTCAACTTCGAATGGAAGTCCGCGCCCGAAAGCAGCCTTTCGCTCGTCGCGCACTCTTTCCAGGTCGTCTGGGTGGAAGATTCGTTCGCGAAATTGCGGAGCAAGCACATCTCCCGCTGTGAGACCCGTATAGTCGAGGGTCGTTTGGTTCGCGTAGACCGGGGTACCGGCTTCGTCCAGAACGATAATCGTCTGCGGTATCGCGTCAGTAATACGGCGAAGCTCGTGTTCATCTTCCCGAAGTTTTTCTTCGGTCTGTTTAAGCGCTTCGATGTCAGTGCTTGTTCCGTACCATCGAATGATCTTGCCGGTTTCGTCGCGGAACGGCTCGACACGAATCAGAAACCGTCGATAGACCCCATCCCGCCGGCGAAGACGGGCCTCGATCTCACCTGGTTCTCCTGAGACCAACAGCTCCCACCATTTTCCCATTACCGACGGCAAGTCCTCCGGATGGAACGCAGCTTGCCAGCCCCAGCCATGCGACTCTTCAGGAGAAAGCCCTGTGTACTCATGCCATCGTTTGTTGAGGAACTCGTTTGGACCATCCGCCAGATTGCACCAGGCCAGTGTGGGAATCGTATCAATCACCTGCCGAAGTTTGGTTTCTGATGTGCGGATTTCGACTAGGGCGCTTGTGAGAGCTTCCTGTGATCGTTGGCGCTCGACTGTGATGCTTGCGATGTGTGTGAACTGGTCGATTACGGCCTGGTCCAGTGGTGTGGGGATTCTGGGTTCCGGGTAATAGATCGCGAACGCGCCTAGGACGTTGCCAGCCGAGGACGAGATCGGAGTTGACCAACATGCTCGTACCCCGTGCGCCAAAGCCATAGGGCACCACTCGTCCGCTGCCCATCGTGTCTCCGTCGTGAGGTCAGCCGCAATGACTTGTTCGTTCAGGTATGCGGCCATCGCGCACGGACCCGAATCTGCGTTTAGGGGTCTGCCAATAATGGAGGTGACAAAGCTGTCCGGAAGGCTCGGAGCCGCTCCGTGTTCAAGACGCGTGCCGCTCGGATCGACCAACACAACGCTGCAGTAACACCCACTGGTGATGCGTTCGATAAACTGACAGAGCGCTTCGAGTATTCCCTGCATCGAATGGCCGCTCGTCACCATTTCCAGGAGCCGCTTCTCGCCAGCCGCCAAGTCCTCTGCGCGTTTGCGATCTTCGATGTCGGTCGCCGTCCCATACCACCTGACAACTTCGCAGGTCTCGTCGCGGAGCGGTTCACGGCGAAGCGAAAACCACCGGAAGAC
>Ga0210401_10003057_pt1 | contig 18041 bp, 16 predicted proteins | sample IncBWH32MmetaG_FD_150866 | JGI IMG/M metagenome (GOLD analysis project Ga0210401, IMG submission 150866) | Forest soil microbial communities from Barre Woods Harvard Forest LTER site, Petersham, Massachusetts, United States - Inc-BW-H-32-M | ecosystem: Environmental > Terrestrial > Soil >... | reverse complement strand
GCCAAAAGCGAAGCAAGTCGCGCCGCAGCGACACGCCGTAACTGTAATCGACAGCCTAGACACCCCGCAAGGTACGCTCCATCTGGGCTGCACAGAAAGCCGGGTGCCGGGGCGGATCCTAAATATTTTGAGAGTGGGTCTTGGCGTTTTCGATCTCCCCGTCTATCCTCTCACCGGGTTACACCAACGAACGCTTCCATGACGCTGCTATCCAGATCCCAGGCCAAGTCGACTCTCACCGGCCACAGATTCCTTTTGCTCTTCCTTTTCCTGTTGGCCATGCTGATCCTCTATCCCTACGCCGAAGCCACCCACTTCGGCTACTACGCGCTTCGAGTGATCGGGATCTTTGTCACCTTCCTCAGCGTCTACGCCGCCAAAATCCACCGCAGCCTCCTCATCCTGGCCATTGCGCTCGCGATTCCGTCATTAGTCCAACGCGTCGTCATTCCCAAGGCCGACGCCGGCGCCCTTCCGTTACTCAATATCGTCCTGAGCTTTCTCTTTGACCTCGTCATTGTTGTGATTCTTTTCCGCCGGATCTTCGCCAACGAGCGCCCCAATGCCGAGACCATTTTCGGGGCCCTTTGCATCTACCTCTTGGTGGGATTTAGTTTTGCCAGCGCCTACGGAATGATAGCTACCTTCCAGCCAAACGCCTTCTATCTCGATCCGCACACCAACCTTCACATCACTCCCGACCACTTCGATTTCGTTTACTACAGTTTCGGCACCATGACCTCCCTCGGCGCGGCGGGCATCACACCAATCTCCGATCAAGCACGCTCCGTTACCATCCTCGAAGCCGTCCTGGGCGTCCTCTACCTCGCCGTCCTGATCACCAGATTAATAGGCGCCTACCGCACCAACTCCACCGATTGAGCCGCCGTGCTGCTCTCCTGGGTGCCGCACTCTCGGGTTTTGAGAGTGCGGTCTTTGACGTGCCTTACTCCCTCGAATCGCAAACCCCCGCTTCCGCCGCGAGGCACTAGCGCCAACTCGCCGATCCAAAAACTCGCGGCGCAGACCACGCGCCTGAAGTATATTCTTCCTGGAGTCACCCATGAATCCGCAAGCATTGCTACTCGCAATCCTGTCTATCTGCGCCGCAACGCAAAGCCCTTACATCCTAAGCGCCCAAACGACAACAACGCCAAAGCAGGACTCCGCCACCGCCAAATCTCCAATGCAACTGGTCGCACAATATCGCGGTGTCCTTCCCTGTGCCGACTGTCCCGGCATCGACACAACCCTCTCGCTCCTTGCGAACTCACCCAACGACCTGGACCACACGCGCTACGTGCTCAAGAGCAGCTACCAGGAGCGCAACAACACCTTCACGGAAACCGGCACGTGGACCATCGTTCACGGCACGCCAGACCATCCAGGTGCCACCGTCTACCAACTGAAACCAAAGGACGGCGGACAACCCACCAATTTCCTGCGCATCAGCGACAACGAAATCCTGCAACTCGACAGCGAACGCCGCCGCATCGACTCCAAGCTAAATTTCTCCCTGAAAAGAACAACGAGCGGGGCGTCCTCACTCTCCCCTCCCAGTGGCTTCTAAACAAAGGACCGCTGCCTGCTGGTCCTTTCGCCCGATGTCCATTTACCGGACGTATCCCATCCGTTCCAGGCCCGAACTTTAAATGTTGACGAGCGTCGAAATCTTTTTATAATCGAAATCGCGACGCTCCTGTCGAGTAAGGAGGTGATCCACTGAGGTACACGAAGAATTAATCTGTAAATAGAGAGGCGCCTGTGATTTTTCCCAGGCGCCTCTCTTTTCATCTCTCCCCTAAGCGACGCGGTCAACCAGTCCCCCGAAAAGTCCCCTCATAAATGAAGCCTGCCTGCTTCGCACCTTTCCCAGTTCCGCCGAGTTAGCACACGTCCATACGGTGTTTGCTGTAGTGCAAGTCGCGCAATTCGATGACATAAGGTGTTTTTTTTGCGTGGGGACTGCTTTGCTCAGGAAACAGTCGTGGATAATAAGCGTTTGTTTTGGCCTATGTTTGGCGTGTGAGCAGAGGGCCTAACAACCGCATTCTCATTCGGAGGGTTCACTTCTTGGCGACGTCAAAAACACGACGCGGCGGGTACTCGCCCATGCCGCCGCAGTTAGAGAAGGCGCGCACCGGCATTCCAGGATTCGACGAGATCACGCGGGGCGGTGCGCCGAAAGGCCGTCCGACCATCATCTGTGGCGGTCCCGGTTGCGGCAAGACCATGTTCGCGGTGGAGTTCCTCGTTCGCGGAGCCACGCAGTTCGGCGAGCCGGGGGTCTTGATGACCTTCGAAGAAACCGCCGCAGAAATGACCAAGAACGTGGCGTCCTTGGGATTTGATCTGAAAGATTTGTCGGCGCGCAAGAAACTGATGATGGATTACGTGCGCATCGAACCCTCGGAAATCCAGGAAACCGGGTCCTATGATCTGGAAGGCTTATTCATCCGCCTGCAATACGCCGTGGACTCGATCGGCGCGAAACGCGTAGTCCTGGACACGCTGGAAGCGGTCTTCTCGGGATTCTCGAATCAAGGACTCCTGCGCGCGGAGATACGCCGATTATTCCGCTGGCTGAAGGATCGCGGACTGACGACGGTGGTAACCGCGGAGCGCGGCGAAGGTGCGCTGACCCGTTACGGCTTGGAAGAATATGTTTCGGACTGCGTGATCTTTCTCGATCATCGTGTCGACCAGCAGGTCTCCACGCGGCGAATGCGCGTGATCAAATATCGCGGTTCCTCGCACGGCGCGGACGAATATCCCTTCTTGATCGACGACCAAGGGTTCTCGGTTCTGCCGAGCACCTCAATGGGGCTGAATCATTCGGTATCGAGCCAGCGAATCTCCTCCGGCGTGAAGGAACTGGACGACATGCTCGAAGGGAAAGGGTATTTCCGCGGATCATCGGTAATGGTTTCAGGCACGGCAGGTTCCGGTAAATCGAGCCTCGCGGCGCATTTTGCGAATCAGACATGTATCGACGGCAAACGGTGTCTCCATGTGGCCTTCGAGGAATCGCCGGCTCAGACACTACGAAATATGCGGTCGATCGGGATTGACCTCGCGCCGCACGTTAAAAAAGGACTGCTTCGGATGGAAGCCTGGAGGCCCACGCAGAGCGGCCTGGAAATGCATTTGTTGCGCATTCACAAGTTAGTGGAACAGTTCAATCCCCAGGCGGTCATCGTCGATCCGATCACCAATCTGGTGACCGGCGACACGCATGAGGTTCATGCGATGTTGATGCGTCTGCTGGACTTCCTGAAGACGAAGCAAATTACGGCGTTTTTTACGGCATTGACGGAGGGCGGCGCCGCCATGGAGCGGACCGAGGTGCAAGTCTCTTCGCTGATCGACACCTGGATGCTGGTGCGGGACGTGGAGCTCAATGGCGAGAGAAATCGTTGCCTGTATGTTCTGAAATCGCGCGGCATGGCCAACTCCAATCAGGTTCGTGAGTTTGTGATGACCAGGAATGGGATCCGGTTGCTACCGGTTTATGTGGGATCCGGCACGGTGCTCACCGGATCGGCTCGATTGAGCCAGAAGGCTCGCGAGAAGGCCGACGAGACCGCGCGGCTGCAAGAAGCGAAAGAGAAGAACAAGATTCTAGAAACAAAACGGAAAATTCTGGAAGCCAAGGTCGCTGCGCTTCGGGCCGAGTTCGCGGACGAAGAAGATCGTTTGGCGCAGAGTGTGAAACGCGACGAGCAAAAAGAGCGGAGTTTGGCACGGGATGTCGCAGAGATGGCTAGCCTTCGCGGGAGCAAAGCACCCAGCAAAGGTCGAGGGGCGTAACTTGGGCGGAAAGAAAAAGGCGGCGGCTTCCGTGAAAAAGAAGGCAGCGAGGAGCGGTGTTGAATTCATTGAGCTAAAATTATATGTTGCCGGGCAAACTCCCAAGTCCCTTGCGGCGTTGGCCAATCTCAAAAAAATCTGCCACGAACATCTGGAAGGCCGGTACACCCTTCACGTGATCGACCTGGTAAAAGCTCCGCAACTCGCGCAGGGCGACCAGATTCTGGCGATTCCGACGCTGGTGCGGAACCTACCGGTTCCCATTCGAAAGATCATCGGTGATTTGTCCGACCTGGAGCGCGTTCTGGTCGGGCTGAACCTGGTGCACGCTGAGACCGGGAGCTCGAAGTGAAGGCGCGGCGTCGCACGGCGAAACCAAAACGCAGGAAGCGCGCGGCAATTCGATACATTTTGCGGCTCTATGTAACCGGTCAGACGCCGCGGTCTCTGAGGTCCATCGAGAATCTTCGCAAGCTTTGCGAGAAGTACTTGAAAGGCCAATTTGATTTGGAAGTGATCGACATCTACCAGCAACCCGCGTTGGCGGCTGAAGGCCAGATCATTGCAGCGCCCACATTGATCAAGACGATGCCATTGCCTTTGCGCCGGCTGGTGGGAGATTTTTCCGATCAGGCCCGAGTTGTTCTCGGGCTGGATTTGAAGACCACGTAGGAGCGGGCCATGAAGAAGACTAAGAAAAACCGGCCGAAGAAAGCGAGCGATTACAAGGAAGTATTGGCGCGCGTTGCCGAACTGGAAGAGACACTGCGTGCGATTCGCATGGGTGAGGTTGACGCCGTGGTGGTCAGCGGTCCCGTCGGCGACCAGGTGTTTACATTGCAGGGTGCGGAGCATCCGTACCGGATTCTGGTGGAAACGATCGATGAAGGCGCGGCCACGCTTTCCGACGATGGCACGGTGTTGTACTCCAACCGGAGCTTTGCGGCCATCTTTGATGTCCCTTTGGAAAAATTCATTGGCGCGCCGATCGAGAGTTTCGTGTCAGGCGAAGATCTGCAATATTTGAGGGCGCTTCTGAAGGATGCCAGGACCGGCAGTGCGCGCGGAGAAATCCGTCTGCGGACCGTAGACGGCAAGGCGCGCACGATACGCCTCACCCTGAGCACAAACCGGCAACTCGGCGTCGAAGCAATTTGTGCAGTTGCGACGGAATTAACCGAACTGGTGGAAACCAACGAGGCGCTGCGAGTGACAGAGACATCGCTTCGCCAATTGTCTGCGCGTCTCTTGCAACTGCAGGATGAGGAGCGCCGCCGGATTGCGAGAGATCTCCACGACGTCACGGGACAAAAAATTGCGATTCTGTCGATGTCGCTCGATCGGCTGGGGCGCCTGGTGGACTCAAAAGGCCCCGAAGTTGCCGAGACTTTGGACGATAGCCGCGAAGTCGTGCGGAAAATCGGCGAAGAGATTCGGACCTTGTCGTATCTGTTGCACCCGCCCCTGCTGGACGAGTCCGGGCTGGCTTCGGCCGTACGCTGGTACGCGGAAGGCTTTCAGAAGCGTAGCGGAATACATCTGACCGTTGACATTCCGCCAGGCTTGGGCAGGCTCTCCACGGAGGTGGAGACGGCGCTGTTTCGCGTGGTGCAAGAGAGCCTGACTAACGTGCATCGTTATTCCGGAAGTCCGAACGCGGAAATCAAGATTTTCGCGGAGGACGGCCAAGTTCAGCTCGAAGTCGTGGACCACGGAAGGGGCATCGAGGCAGGCGCTGCTCCTGTGATGATCGATGGCATAGCTTCGCTGGGGGTCGGCATTCCTGGGATGCGGGAAAGACTGCGTCAATTGGGCGGGCAATTGGAAGTGGATTTTGGCAGAAATGGAACGCGGGTTGTTGCCATCGTCCCGCTGAAAAAGCCGGACGCCGCGAGCGTGGAGACGACGGAATACGCGGCAGCGGAGGGCGGTAACACCCAACCGGGATTGGATTCCGATGCTGTCGCCCGCAGCGATGCGCGGCGACGCATCTTGATCGCGGACGATCACGAGGTGATGCGGCGCGGCGTGCGCGGCCTGCTGGAAAGCCATAATGAATGGGCCGTCTGTGGGGAGGCATTCGAAGGCAAAGAGGCGGTCGTGAAGTCGCGAGAATTGCAGCCGGATCTGATCATCATGGACATCAATATGCCTGGCTTGACGGGAATTGCGGCGGCGCAACAGATCCGCCGGGAGAATCCTTCAGCGAAGATTCTTTTCTTTTCCGTACACGAATCGGCGCAGACCGTACGCGAAGTGATCAACGCCGGCGCGCAGGGATATGTGGCGAAATCGCGCGCGGGGCACGACCTGGTTGACGCGGTGCGCAACGTGCTCGACGGCGGAACGTTCTTCCCGACGCTGGCGCGCTCGGCGTAGCGCGCTCGGCATGGTCCGCTTCTAGCTTTCGTCGTCCTCAACGCTTCCTGCATTTGCAACGTTACCTCTGGATTTTCGGCAGTAGACGGCGATGTTCCCAAACTCTCCGTGACCTCTGTGCTCCGACCTCTGCGCCCTCTGTGTTAATGCTTTTGCGCCCTTGCTCTTGCCCTTTGCCCAGCGCCTGCATTTCGGAGAGAGTTGCTTCTAACTCACCTAGCGCGGCGGCGACTTCCGCGGGGTTGCGAAGCGAATAGCGTGCGCTCGTTGGGCGCGGACGACCCACCAGCACCGATACGCCCCGGCGGACCGCTGCAAAGCCGGACTCATCGGAAAAATCGTCGCCGAAGTACAAAGGGAAGGACTTTCGGTGGGCGGGCCGCGCGAGGAAACGTCGGACGGCCATACCTTTGCCGGGAATGGACCTCGGCAAGATCTCAACGTCGCGGATATTTCCTACAGCGTGCAACGTCTTCCGAAAGGGCAGGAGTTTGGTACGAAGCTCGCGCCGAACGCGCGGTTGCAGCGTGGAAGGAACATCCAGGAGGTGAACGGACAGGCTGCTGCGTTTGTTTTCGATCCAGACATCGGGATATGCGCAGAGAAGGGATTTAAGGTGAGCACGAGCCCTGCGCAGCGTTGTGCGGACGCTAGCGGGAAGCGCAGACTTGGCGTTGCTCTCCCAGCCATAGAGGCCGAAATAGTGAATGCCCGGAATGCCGATGTGTTCGAGGAGTTCAGGACGGCGGCGGCCACTGACTACGACAAGGGTTGCGTTTGGATGCCGCGCGAGGCGCCGTAGATTCCTCCGCGCTATGGAGGTCAGGCGCACGAGTTCCGGACGCGGGGCAATGTCTACCAGCGTCCCGTCGAAATCGAGGAAAACGGTGACACGCCCGTTCCTACGAATTTTCTTTCCGATGCTATCCCAATCTTTCAGAAGGTCAGGGATTCTTCGAACCGGAGGCTTCATTTCGCTGCAGCAGCTGTTGCTGGCGGCGGCGCCGGAGCCGAAGCAGTCGGTTCGACGCGATCCGGAGCATCGATGCGGATGTCGGTGAGGTCGGAAAGCAAATTGGCTGCCCAGCGGTAGATGTTGTTCTCTCGAACATTGGCGCGCATGTGTTGCATGCGAGTGGCTTGCTCTTCGCTGGGCATTTCCACCGCGCGCAGGATGGCTCCAGCAACCTGCTGCACATCGTAAGGATTGACGAGCAGGGAATCGCTGAGTTCGAGCGCGGCACCGGCGAAGGTGCTGAGAATCAGCACGCCGCGGTCGTCGTCGCGCGCGGAGACGAATTCCTTCGCGACCAGGTTCATGCCGTCATGCAGCGCGGTCACCAGGCACACCGACGCGGCCTTGTAAAAACGTGCGATCTCTTCGTGCGAATGATGTTTCTTCAGCAGGATGATGGGCATCCATCGGCCAGCCTGAAAGCGCGCGTTGATGCGCGCGGCTTCAGCGGTGACTTCTTCGAGAAGTTTCTGGTAACGATCGATGGCCGTCCGGCTCGGCGCGGCGATCTGGATGAAGGTGAAGCGGCGCTGGTACGCGGGGTTCAGCTCCAAGAAGCGTTCGATCCCGCGGAAGCGTTCAAGAATTCCCTTGGTGTAGTCCACGCGATCGACGCCGACGCCGAGGATGCTTGCGTGGATGTTCAGGTCGTTGCAAATCGCGGAAACCTGCTCGCCCACGCTTTTGTGGAATTCCTCAGTGTGGCCATTCTCCTGGAACGAGACGCTGATGGGATAGGGCCGCACTCGCGTCAGGTGCCCCTGGCGATTGACCTCAAAGCGATCCCAGGCAGTGAGCGCCTCCACCGAACGGTCCACGCACGAGAGAAAATTGTTGCAATGCGACTGAATATGGAACCCGATCAAATCGGCACCTAGCAATCCATCGATCAAATCGCGGGCCCACGGACAGATACCGAAGACTTCCGGATTCGGCCAGGGAATATGCCAGAAGATCGCGACGCGCGCATCGGGCCGAGCTTCTTTGACCATGCGCGGCAGCAGCGCGAAGTGATAGTCCTGTGCAAGGACGATCGGCGATTCGACGCCCTCCATTTCCTCCAGCAGCGCGTCGGCGAAGCGGCGGTTCACTTCCTGATAGCAGAGCCAATCCTCAGGCCGGAAGATCGGCCGAGTATGTGCGATATGGCATAGCGGCCAGAGGCCCTCGTTCGCGAAGCCCTCGTAATAGCCTTTTTCTTCTTCGGCGTTGAGCCAGACGCGGCGCAGGGTATAAGCCGGGTGGTCGGGCGGGACGCGCAGACGATCGCGAGCATCCACGACGTCACGATCGGCGTTTCCGGACCCATTAGCGACCCACGTGCCATTGGACGCGAGCAGCACAGGCTCCAGCGCGGTTACCAAGCCGCTCGCAGGAACGATCACCTGAATCGCTCCGTTGTTCCCGTTGGCGTATTGGTGCATGTATGGCTCGCGGTTGGAGACCACGAACAGCGGCTTGTTCTGTAGCTTGACACTTAGGCTGACCCTGAGGCGCTCCGCGGTCCACAGCGAAACGTTCGATTCACGGAGCCGCGCTTCTTCCTCAGCGGTAGCGCGGGCGGCGTTCAGATCGCGAGCAAGGTGCGTGACCTCGCGGTGAATCTGATCGAAAAGTTGGCCTTCCGGTAGCTCCGGAAGCGTCGTGGCATTACCCGACTGGCCGGTGCGCAATCCGCGGAGCCATTTCGCGGTGCGCGTCAGGGGTCCCGTCAGCGTCCAACGGACCAGGACCAACGCGAGCCCGGTGATGAACAGCGTTTGTACCAGCGCGCTCACCAGCGAGTCGCGCAGGGTATGCGAGACCTGTGTGTCGATGTACGAGGTATCGTGAACGAGAACCAGCGTCCCGACTGTCTGTCCGTTGCGGTGCAATGGCAAGGCGAAAACGTGCAAGGCGAACTTGTCGATGCTGACAAATTCGCCCAGGCCTGCATCGCGCAGAGCCGCGTGCGTCGCGGTGGGCGGCCGCGATTGGAAGACCTGCGGCAAGCCGGGCGTCAAAGCTACCGTGGCTCCCGCGGCGTTATAGACGGCGAGGCCCTTCAGATGTTCGCGCTGCCCGAAGCGGTCCACGATACGCTGCAGGCTCTTTTCCGGCGAGGGCTTATCGAATAGAGGCTCGACCGTTCCCTGAAGGCTTTCCCCGAGGGTTTCCGCGCTGTGCGTAAGGTCGTTACGCAGCATGCGCTTTTGCGTGCGCACCTGATATACGGCGAAAAACAAAGACACCACCACGACGCTGATGATCAACGGCAGAACGATTTTCAGGGTCGTGCGCATCGATACTTACCTTCTCGACTTACCTTTTCGCACAAATGCACTTATAGCTTAGCAAGGGGACTTCCCTTGGACAAAATTGAGAACAGGAAACATCGGAACCCAGTTAAAAATAGCTCCTCTGCGCGCCTAATTTCGCGATTGCTGGTTTTACTGCGATTAAGCTGCCGTGTATACCACAATGTGGAATGTGGACGGCGATCACAACCTCGGTGCGATAGTCCACCGTGGCGGTCGCTCCCACGTTGAGTTTCCGGTCGATTTTGGTGTGGCCGTCCATCAGGAACTTGAGTGTCACTGGCTCCTGAATCTTTGCACATCGACGGAGAAGGAAGCCTCCCCGACGGCGCAATCTTGCCGGAAACGGTTCCACTTTGCGTCGCCAGAAGGTAAAGACGGCTTGTTCGCCGGGGAGGTTACTACCGGCCGACGACGGCAAAAAACGCTGGGAGCAATCTCGCCAGCGCAAGAATAGTACGAAAGCGCCTATTTGTCCCTCTCTAATTATAGCGCAACGCCGCACCACAGGAGACGCCTATGAGATGGTCTGAGCGGTTAGAAAGTCGCAACGGGAAGGGAAACAGTTTCGATAAGAAGTTGAGAATAAATCAGATGCGACGAGCGACAGAGATTGTGTCAGCGGCTCTTCAAGCTTAGCAGCAAGCAACGCGATGAGGCCCGCGTCCACCCAAGAAACGGGAACGTCGCTTGGGACATTAAACGAGCGACGCCGGATTAGGCTCTGCGTTGATGACCTGAGTTCAACCGGACGACGCTCAATCGCTGGCTCGCGAGCTGGTTTCCACGACGGCGCGGATCTCGTGCTTGCAATGTCTCAACACTTCGTCGGTGTTTCTTGAAGATCGGCCGTCCCAGGAATCGTCGTCCGCCGGGAGGTGCCCGACGATGTGGCCGAGTTCGTGAAGCAGCGTCGTAATTTGTGCCCGGGTTGTGTTTCCCCAAAATGACGCTACGGACAGCCTGTGGAAGGTTGTTCCTTGCGAGAAGTGCCCGCCGCTGGGGTCCATGTCTATGACCGGCGAGCTGGTACTGAAGAAGGGCCCGCTGGGGTTTAGTTGAATGACGGAATTGCGGCCCCCATTCTGGGTCGAACGCGCCGTCCAGGGATGCTTGTAAAGGTTCGTGCCTTCCAAATCGATCGTGTGTAAAACATAGGTAGACCCATCCTGCTCGACCTCGTAGTGTAAAGATCGAAAAACTCCGGCCGGGTCAGGTTCCGCTTCACGAAACCATGCGCTGCATGCGTTTTCCGTTTGCAGTATGACGAGCACCTGCTCGCGAACCCTCGCGATGACGACACCGTGTTTGTCCAGCGCCGTCAACTCCAATGCGACTGGATCCGTATCTGTTGACAAGCCTTGAGGATAGGCGGCTTGCGGGACAGACATGATGCATAGGATGGTGATGGCGATGATGGAGCTCAGCTTCGGGGCGGCTGACCTCCTGCGGTGTTTCTCGGCGATATCAGGATTGGGAGCAGGCTCGGCATATTGAGGCTCCCTCGGCCGCTCACTGCCACCTATGTCGTCGCGCCTGGATTCGCATCGGTGTTTCATGATTTTGTTTTCCTCTGAGTTCGTGATTTGAATCGTGGCGAACCCCTTGCCGGAAGGTAACAGGCCAGGGGCTCGCCCTTTGGCTTCCATGGGTGATGCCTGACTTCTGGCAGGCGGCTCGCCTATTATTTTTCTCGCGAGCTGTGGTCTTGTACGTCGACGGTCACGCGCATCCAGGGATGGATGCAGCACTGAAAATAGTGTTCGCCCTTGGCGAGGTCGCCGATTTGAAGCTGGCTCCCTTGGAGGATGCGTGTCCTGGCTACGGAGAGGTTCTTAAAGCCGCCAGCACATTCGGTGACGGTGTCCTCCCCGTTGTTGAGGCCGGCAATAAAGCCGCCGCCAAAATGCTTGACCTCCGTGAAGGTGTGCGGCTCGCCGCCCTGGTCGACGACAACGATGGGCGTGCCTTTCTTGATTTTGAGGGTGTCGGGTTCGAAGTCCCAGCCTGGATCGGGAGTACCCTTGCCTGCGAGCGTAAACAGTTCTGACAAGCTCGTGGATGCTCCCAGGGTGATGTTGCGGCAAAAGTCCGGGCCGAGCCCGGGACCTGGCTTGGTACTGGGGTCCGTGGAGGCATTGAAGGAGACCGGATCACATTCGTCCAGTGCCACGATTTGCACCGGAGTTGGCGGAACGTCCTGCGCAGCGCCGCGCAGCGGACAAAGCAGCAGGGCAGCTGCCATGCCCAGGGTGTACCAGTTCATTTTGTGACTGTTCGATGGACGGGAATTACTAGCTTTCATTCTTTCTCTCCTTAAGTTGTGGATTTCACTGCTACAAAATTTAATTTGAATAAGCGCGGGTTCACCCACAAGGCTGCAGCCACTCCGCCACGGCGGTCAGTTGCTCCGTGGCGGTTGTTGGGCCAATTTTCCTGCCGATTTCAGTTACCTTCGTCGCAGGAAAGCCACTGAGTTCTGCGTGCCGGTGGATGAGAGCAACGTCCTTGGCGAGGTAGACACAGAACATCTTGTCTTCAGCGATGTAGGACTCCAGCCACTGAATGTCCGGACCAAGCTGATGCAGCACTTGGTTGGACTTGGCCGCGGCCTTGCGTACTTGTTCCTGCTCTAAAGTTCCGATCTTCGGTATTACCCGCTCGATCATGTATTTCTTCATGATTCCCTCCTTAGGATTCCTGACTCGCGTCCGATGCTCTTACGGTAGGCGTAGAAGGGGCTTGCATCAAGATGGCAGATTTGCCATTCTACATAGGTATTTAGGCCATATGGAAAAGCCATATGGAAAGAGGTTGCTCATGATCGACGTCACCGTTCTGATTCTTAACGGAACTTTTTCTTCAACCGCGATCGGTCCTATGGAGGTTTTTCGCCATACCGGTGAGTTGTGGAATACCTTTGCGGGAAAGGAGCTGGCTCCTTCCTTCCGGGTGACCACCGCGTCGGTGGGTGGACGAGCGGTCGAATGTGACGGGCCCATTCATATCAAGCCGGCCGCCGCGCTTACCGATATCCGTAAGACAGACATTATCTTCGTGCCATCAACCGGGCCGAGTGTGGATGACGTGGTGGAGCGCAATGAGGAAGTCGTTCCGTGGCTGCGGCGGTGGCGCAAGCGTGGAGTGGCCATCGCCAGTGTGTGTTCCGGCGTAGGGCTAGTGGCTGCCACCGGAATGCTCGATGGTAAACGCGCCACGACCCACTGGGGCCTGGCACCGACCTTCCGGCAGAAATATCCCAAGGTGCGCTGGATGCCGGAATTGATGGTGACCGAGGATCACGACTTTTACTGTGGCGGAGGTGTGAATGCTTCGTTGGATTTGAGTTTGTATCTGGTGGAGCGATTCTGCGGACACGACGTCGCGATGCAAACCGCCAAGTCGCTGCTCATCGAGACACCGCGAGCTTGGCAGGCTGGTTTCGGCATCGTGCCTCTAAAAACCGAGCACAACGACGAAGTTATCTCTCGAGCGCAAGAGTGGTTGCACGAGAATTTTCATCAGAACTTCCCACTAGAGGCACCGGCTCGGCGGGTGGGCATGAGCCTGCGCAATTTCGTTCGCCGCTTTAAGCAGGCTACTGGAGACAGCCCGTTGAGCTACGTACAGAAGCTACGGGTAGCCGCTGCCAAGCGGCTGCTGGAGAGCGACTACCGCACCATGCAGGAGATCGGAGGCGCCGTCGGTTATCAGGATGTCGCCTATTTCCGTGCGCTGTTCCAGCGACACACCGGCGTCTCTCCTAGTTTGTACCGCCGAAGATTTGGGATGTAAAGTCACCGATGTTGCTGTGTGCTTTGATCGTGGCTAGCGCGCGGCGGAACATCCCCGCACCCTTCAAATGCATTCGCGGAAGTTGCGATCGCAGCTGCCAAGCTATGAAGTTAGCGAACTTCCCAGGTATCGCCTGCGTGCAGGAGCTTGCTTAGATCGCCCGGGCCGCGCTTGGCGATCACGTCTCTAATCTGCTGGTTCATCACGTCCTCGTAGCGCGGGAGGTCGTCCCAAGCGCGGAAGACGCCGATGGGCGTGGGGAAACCTGGGCGGTGCTCCATGTGCGAGAGCAGGAAGGCGTAGGACGGGCGCGGGTGATGCGCGTCGTGGATAACCAGGTCAGACTCGGCAATGCCGTTGCCGAGTTGCACGACTTCGATGTCACCGTCGGACTTGCGGCGGATGCCTTTGTCGTGGTTCTTGCCGAAGATCAGTGGCTTGCCGTGTTCCAGATAGAGAATGTGTTCACTGCGGGCGTCCCGCTCGGTCAGCGAAAACCACGCGCCGTCGTTGAAGATGTTGCAATTCTGCAGGATCTCGACGAAGGCGGAGCCTTTGTGAGCGGCGGCGTGTTTCAGCGTTTCCTTCAGATGCCCTTGGAAAACGTCAACGGAGCGAGCGACAAAGGTGGCTTCGGCGCCGATCGCCAGCGATACCGGATTGAACGGCCGGTCCAGCGAGCCGAACGGCGTCGACTTGGTCTTCTTGTTGAATTCTGAAGTCGGCGAGTATTGCCCCTTGGTCAGCCCGTAGATGCGGTTGTTGAAGAGCAGCACTTTTAGCCCGACGTTGCGACGCAGCATGTGGATGGTGTGATTGCCGCCGATGGACAAGGCATCGCCGTCGCCGGTAGCGACCCACACTTCCAGATCGGGCCGAACAGCTTTCAGGCCTGTAGCGACGGCGGGGGCGCGGCCATGAATCGTGTGAAAGCCGAACGTGTTCATGTAGTACGGGAAGCGGCTGGAGCAGCCGATTCCCGAGATCACCACGAAATTTTCGCGCTTGATGCCCAGTTCGGGGAAAACCGACTGGACCGCTGCGAGAATGGCATAGTCCCCGCAGCCCGGGCACCAGCGGACTTCCTGGTCGGTCTGAAAATCTTTCCTCGTTAACGGCGTGATCGGTGGCAGCGTGGCCGTGGACATTGCACTAGACTCCCAGCAATTCTTCGATTTTTTGTTCGAGCTCGGTCTGTTTGAACGGGCGGCCTTGGATTTTGTTCAGGCCGATGGCGTCAACTAAATATTTTGCCCGCAGGACCCACAGGAGTTGGCCCATGTTGAGTTCGGGTACCAGCACTTGCTTGTAGCGTTTGATCACATCGCCCAGGTTTGCGGGCAGCGGATTTAGGTGGCGCAGGTGGACGTGGCCGATTTTGCGGCCTGCGGCGCGTTGCGCGTTGACTGCGGCGGTGATGGCGCCGTGCGTCGAGCCCCACGCTACGATCAGCAGGTCGCCATGGTCGTCGCCGGCAGGGACGATGTCCGGGATTTCTTGCACGATGGCGGCAACCTTGGCGGCGCGGATGCGCACCATGTGCTCGTGATTGAGCGGCTCGTAGTTGATGTTGCCGGTGACGTCTTGCTTTTCGAGGCCGCCGATGCGGTGCTCCAGTCCGGGCGTGCCGGGAACGGCCCATGGTCGGGCGAGCGTGTCCGGGTTGCGCTTGTAAGGCAGATAGGCGTTCGGAGAATTCTTCTCCGTCGCGAACGTCACCGTAAAATCCGGGATGTCCTCGACATTGGGAATCTTCCAAGGCTCAGCGCCGTTGGCCAGGTAGCCGTCCGACAGAATGATTACCGGCACCATGTATTTGACCGCGATCCGCGAGGCTTCGAGCGCTGCCCAAAAACAGTCGCTAGGCGTGGCCGGAGCAACAATCGGGATTGGGGCTTCGGAGTTGCGGCCGTAGAGCGCTTGCAACAGGTCGGCTTGCTCCGTTTTCGTGGGTAGGCCAGTGGACGGACCCCCGCGCTGGATGTCGCAAATTACCAGCGGGATTTCGACCGCAACGGCCAGCCCGATGGCTTCGGTCTTCAGTGCCATGCCTGGGCCGGACGTGGTGGTGATGGCCAGCGCGCCTCCGTAGGCTGCCCCGATTGCCGACGTGATCGCGGCGATTTCGTCTTCCGCCTGAAACGTAATTACCCCGAAATCCTTGTATTGCGATAGCTCGTGCAGAATGTCCGACGCTGGCGTGATCGGGTAGCTGCCCTGAAACAAACGCAGGCCCGATTTCTGCGACGCGGTCACGAACCCCAGCGCGAGCGCTTGATTGCCGCTCAGATTGCGGTAGACCCCGGGGGCGAGCTTCGCCGGCGGAATTTCGTAGCTGATCTGGAAGGCTTCGGTGGCTTCGCAGTAGGAATAGCCGGCCTTCATGGCCAGCTTGTTCGCTTCCACCAGCAGTGGCTTGTTCTTGAATTTGTCCTCGATCCAGCGGACTGTAGAGCTCATCGAGCGGTTGTAGAGCCAGTAGCACATCCCCAGCGCAAAGAAATTCTTGCAGCGGTCCATCGACTTGGCGTCCAGGCCGAGATGTTCCAGCGACACGCGCGTCAGCCTCTCGAGTTCCACCGAAAACAGCCGGTACTTGTCCAGCGAATGATCTTCCAGCGGGTTGACGGTCATCTGCGCCTTGCGCAGGTCGTTTTCCTTGAAGCTGTCGGAATTGACGATCAGGATCCCATTGGCCTTCAGGTCCGCGATATTCACTTTCAGGGCGGCGGGATTCATGGCGATCAGTACATCCACCGAATCGCCAGGGGTGAAGACATCGCTTGAGGCAAAGTGAAGCTGGTAGCCGCTGACGCCAGGCAGCGTGCCTGCCGGCGCCCGAATCTCGGCCGGAAAGTCCGGAAACGTGGCAATGTCGTTGCCGTACAGCGCGACCGTATTGGTGAACTGGCTCCCGGTGATCTGCATGCCGTCGCCAGAGTCTCCGGCGAAGCGAATAACGGCCTGGTCGATCTTTTCGGGCTTGATACGGGATAACGGTGAATCAGTTACGGTCGACATGGACTCCTGACCTATCTGGTTGAACTCCTTCGATTTCCCCCAAGGAGCGCGGCTCAATCGTCATGGATTTGACGGTGCGGTAAGGTGACTGGATGCCAGGCCGACCGCCGGGAGCCGACCAAAAAAGGATACCACACCGGCCCGCGCGCGGCGGGGAGAGAGTCCGCCGCGCGGCAATTGTGTTCTATTGCCAAAGACGTGCGAAGAGGCCCGCAGGTTGCACTCGTCAATTCGACCGCGCAAAAACGATGCACAACTTTCCACAGTCAAACCACTTACAAGCAAAGCTCGCCGTTTGTAGAATAACGGCGCCTTTACGTCCCCGGGGGTGATCATGCTGTTTGCGACGGTAGTTCGCGGCAAAAAACTCGGAACGCGTTTGATGCCGCATCGATTCAGCGATAATCGATACCACGTCCATCTTGGAAAGGAAGGTCCGTATATCCCGGTCACCGATTACCGTGATATTCCTTCTTACCTTGCGAACGGCTATTCCCTTCAGATGAGTGTCTCGGGAGAGGACCACACCCCTAGGTTGATTAGACCTGAATCCATCCGCGGATGGCGTACGAACCCCAGAGACCTCTCCAGCATCGCGCTCTGATTTCCAATTCGGGAACGATCAAGAAGGGCAGAAGCATTGTTCCCCGCCCAGACCAACTACCCGGCGCGCAGGTGGCGAGCAGTGCGCCGTTGGGATGGACCCACCCGGTTCGAAACTCACAGTCCACGCAACCAATCCGTTCTGCACGCATTCTGAGCACAAGTGCAGCAACTTTCGCTTGACGTTCGCTTTCTTTTCGCCTAACTTGGTGCCACGGATGGTCCGCAGCGTAGGCGCCGCCGATTTGAAAAGCGAGGTCCCCCTGATGGCCCTGACCAAGCGACAGAAAGAAGTGCTCGACTACTTGGTGTCGTTCGAGACCAAGCACGGCTACGCTCCTAGTTTTGAAGAAATTGGCAAGGGCCTGAAGCTCACTTCTCTGGCCACCGTGCACAAGCACATCACTACGCTCGAGAAAAAGGGTTTTATTCGCCGCGGTTATAACCAGAGCCGCTCGATCGAAATTTTGCAATTGCCCAAATCTCCCAAGGAGCAAGTGATCGATCGCAGGGCCCAGGAGCTCCCGTTGGTTGGGCGCATCGCCGCAGGCCGGCCGCTGGAAGCGGTCGAGGAGCGCGAGACGCTTTCGCTCGGCGACTTTACCCACGGCGGAAACTCGTTCGCATTGAAGGTGAAGGGCAGCTCGATGATCGAAGATCACATCATGGATGGCGATTTCGTGGTGTGCGAGCAGACGCAAGTGGCCAATCCGGGCGACATCGTGGTTGCGCTGGTGAGCGGCGACGAAGCCACCCTCAAGCGCTTCTATCGCGAGGGCCCCGGAAAGATTCGCCTTCAGCCCGCAAACTCCGAGATGGCCCCGATCATTGTTCCAGCAAGCGATGTGAAAATTCAGGGGCGTGTCATCGGAGTGCTCCGGAAATATTAGCTGGCACGTGTCGGCCACGTGCGCCGGCCAGTTGCCACAAAAGACAAGCGAAGTCTCGTCTCCTCCCGGCTCGTGCTCGCTCGCAGTCTTCTCGCCTTTCCGCGCCATCCAATCCCTCAGTTCGCTGTATGTGTACTCATAGCGCCGCAAGCCGCTTGGCGCCCCGGCGTCTACACATAGGCTTGATAAACTACAAGCCGGTGTCGGACCGAGATCGAATCATTGGAGCTG
>Ga0210401_10003056_pt1 | contig 18045 bp, 13 predicted proteins | sample IncBWH32MmetaG_FD_150866 | JGI IMG/M metagenome (GOLD analysis project Ga0210401, IMG submission 150866) | Forest soil microbial communities from Barre Woods Harvard Forest LTER site, Petersham, Massachusetts, United States - Inc-BW-H-32-M | ecosystem: Environmental > Terrestrial > Soil >... | reverse complement strand
TGGTTTATAATTGGACATTGCGCTTTTACTATTTGCCCTCCTATTATAAAGAAAGCAAAGAAGTAAGCCAATGCTTTTATTTTGAAGGTAATTTTTTTTATCATGTTGTGGTTTTTTTAGGTACCGACAATGATAGATTAAAATTTTCACGAGATATGTTAAAATATTCTGAAGAAAAATTATTTAACAATATATGTTAATTAACTTCATATTTAATTACCAATAAAAAAAGGCCACCTGTATGTAATAGATGACCTTTCAATTTTAAATTAGCTCAATTTACTTTGCTAGCACCATATTGTTTTTGTATACAATAGCGCCATTTTGTTTAATATAAATAAAATAAATTCCGGCATTAAATTTCTCAATATTAATGTTTTCTGTATTTGTAGTTAAAGGTTTAGTGTGAATTTTTTCTCCTAAAGAGTTATACACTTCTATGCTTGTGTTTTCTGTATTAGAAATACTTACCGAAAAATTTCCGTTACTTGGGTTTGGATAAACAGACACCTGATTATTTTTACCTAGCTGCTTAATGCCCGATTGCCTGTTGTTATTGATGTTACTATGTGATCTTACTTTAGCTGCAAACGTGCTGTTATTTCCATTAGCAAGTTTTAATGTTGGGTTACAAGTAAAACCTAAAGCATCTACACGGTAATTAGCATTTGGATAAAGACTATAGCTTGGGTCGTTAGTAGAAATGCCCGAAGTGTTTACAAAATTATGCCAATCACCAATGCCTAAGCTATCTCTTAAAACTTCATAACTAGTTGCAGGGTTTGTTTGAGGGCTTTCAACAGCGTAAGCATTCCAGCTAAGGTTTTGATTATTTTGCTGGATGTTGATGGTTTCATGATAAGGACTCATAGCGCTTAGATTACCACAAGTATCTTTTATGGCTAGTTTATATCTCCATGAAGTAATGTTTGGATCTCCACCATTTGGCCCACCAATGCTACGTTTTGTATCTGTCAGCTGACTAGAATCTTTTGATACTGCGCCAATGTACAAATAACTACCCGAGCTAAGGCGATAAACTATAAAGCTATCTGCATTTAGGTATAAAGTTTTGTCCCAATAAACAATGTTGTTTACAAAAAAGGTATCAGTTGTTACCATGCAAATTTCGGGTGCTAATAAAGTGGTAACATTAACCATTACGCTGGCAGTGTTTGTACAATTATTGGCATCGCTGCCTATAACACTATATGTTTGCGATGTTGGTGGAGAAAAGGGTGTTCCATTAACTACTCCACCCGTCCATGTATAACTAAGAGCTCCTAAGCCAGTTAGTGTAACCGATGAACCCGAGCAAATATTTGTTTTAGTTGCATGAGCTGTAACAGTTGGTGTTGGATTAACTGTAACTGAAATAGTAGTTGTGTTTACACAAAAATTTACATCCGTGCCCGTTACAGTATAAGTGTAATTTGGTGTTACAGTAGGACTGGTTGTTACAACAGAACCTGTGCTACTGCTTAAATAAGTTGGCGGGCTCCAGATATACGTGTTGGCCCCATTTGCTGTAAGGGTTGCCGCACTGCCAATACACATTGTTGGCGAGTTTGCCGTTATAGTTGGTAGTTGATTAACTGTAACTTGAACCATTGCTGAGCCAGTACAACCATTAACATCTGTGCCGTTTACGGTGTAGTTATTTGATGATGTTGGTGTAAAACTAACTCCATTAACAACGCTATTAGACCAAGTATAGGTTGCAGCCCCGCTTGCTGTTAAAGTAATTGGAGTTCCTATACAAATAACTGTATTAGTAATATTGGTGTTAACTGTAGGAAGCTGATTAACCTTAATTGTTAAAGTATCCCAGGCAGAACATGAGTTTATGGTTCCGGTAACAGTGTAAGTTGCTGTTCCAAAAGGGTAAAAAGACTGTCCGTTCACCGGGTTATTAGGCCCTGACCAAGTATAGGTTGTAGCTCCTATTCCATTTAATGTTATCTGTGTATTTGCACATATTACGGTATCGGTTGCACTTGCTTTTACAACCGGGTTGGCATGATTTAATAAAACCGACATATCATTTGAAGCCCGATTACCCGTCGCTAAATCAGGCTTACCATCGTTATTAAAATCTCCCGTGCAAATAGAACGAGGGTCGGCATCGGTTGCAAAATTTATGGGTGTTCCAAAACCACCTGCACCGTTGCCTAAAAGTATATATACACCACTACCTCCTATGCCATTGTTTCCAGCAACTGCCACATCAAGTTTTCCGTCGCTGTTAAAATCAGCAGCTACAAGTTGCCAAGGGCTTGGTATATAAGTAAATGTTGTTGTTGTACTAAATGTACCACTGCCGTTATTAAGTAACAGGGTTATACTATTTCCGTTAAGATTAGCTGTAGCTAAATCTAATTTTCCGTCGCTATTAAAATCACCGGTCACAATACTATTTGGGGCTATACCAACCGATGTATTTACTTTGGTACCAAAAATTCCTACTCCGGTACCTAATAAAACAGATACATTATTAGCTGTACCATTACACACAGCCATATCAAGTTTTCCATCACTATTAAAATCTCCGGTTACAACTGCCTGAGGGCCTGCGGCTGTATTATAATTAGTGCAAGGGCCAAAGTTACCTGCACCATCGCCTAATAATACAGATGCGTTACCTGAACTGCTATTGGCTGTTATTATATCGGTAAAACCATCTACGTTAACATCGGCTGTAGTTGTACTTTGTGCAAAACCACTTAAAGAAAATGTAGTTGCAGGGCCAAAGCCACCTGTGCCATCATTTATTAAAACAACTATAACGTTTGTTGGTATGGTAACTACTAAATCAATAAAAGCATCATTATTAAAAAGCCCGCCATTAACCGAAACCGCATTAGCCATAGGAAGTGTGTATGTGGTGGCCGTAGTTGTATAAGTACCACTGCCATCCCCTAAAAACACCGAAATATCATTGGCGGCATTGGCAGTTACTATATCAGCCTTACCATCGTTGTTTAAATCAGCACTAAAAATGGCTGCCGGGTTTGTATCTGTATTATAATCTGTATGTGGAGTAAAACACACCTGTGCGTTTATTTGTTTAATACAGATAAATGAAATGATAAGTAATAATTTTTTCATGCTTTAATATTTTGTTAGTTAAAGATATTTATTTTCTAAATACTTCAAAATAAAAACAACAATAAATTAGTAGAAAAAATTATTATATTGTTAAATATAATAACTGATAGTTAATAAATTATTTGGTTGTCCAGGTGGTTAAACCTTGTTGGGTAAATTTAAATGGTTGCACCTTACCGCCTAAGATTTCAATGGCACGAGCCACTTTAATTTTTGTAATGCCGGGGCAAAAGAAAAACATAAAACCGCCGCCGCCTGCACCTGATATTTTGCCACCGCTGGCACCGTGTTGCAGGGCTGTTTCGTAAATGTTATCAATTAAATTATTTGATATAGAGGCTGCCATTTGTTTTTTGTTTTGCCAGCCAAAATGCAGTATCTCACCAATTTTGGTAAGCTCACCACGCAGTAAACTATCTTTCATTTGGTGTGCCTGCTCTTTCAGGTTGTGCATGGCATCTACCGATTTCTCGTTTTTATCTTTTACATTTTGTACCTGCTCGTTTATAATGGTAGCAGATAGACGTTGTGTAGCCGTAAAATATAACAATAGGTTAAACTCAAGCTCGTATAAAATTTCGTTTTTTAAATGCAAGGGGTTTACAATTACACGGTCGTTAGATAAGAACTCGATAAAATTAATGCCTCCAAAAGTTGCGGCATATTGGTCTTGCTTGCCGCCACTCATGTTTAAATCTATACGCTCAATTTCATAAGCTAGGTGTGCAATGTCATACTGACCTAAAGGAAGTTTTAGCCATTCTACAAAAGCACCTAGTAAAGAAACCACAATGGTTGAAGATGTACCCAAACCGCTGCCTTGAGGGGCTTCTATATAAGAGGTTAACCTGAAAGACTGTGCGGGTAAATTAAATTGTTTTATAACACGGTTATATACGCCAATAAATAATTCAAAACCTTCAACCAGTTTTAATTCTTTAACTGAATCTAAAATGATAGATTTATCAGTTCCATCAATGCAAAATTCTATTTTGCCGTTGTTTAAAGGCTCTAGTGATGCGTAGGCGTATAAATCAATAGTAGCATTTAAAATAGCGCCACCATATATATCTGAATAAGGAGATACATCGGTGCCTCCACCTGCCAATCCTATGCGTAAAGGGGCTTTACTTCTTATAATCATTTTACAATTTCTTGATAAAGGTTTACAATGTGATTAGAAAATATGCTCCAATCGTATTTCTTTTTCTCTTCATGCATGGCAGTTGTCATAGCTTCTTCTCTTTTATTCTCAAAATAATCCACCATAGCATCGGCAATAGCAGTAGGGTTAGAGTCTACTACATATCCACAAACTTTATCGGGTATAATTTCTGATAAGCCACCTACATTGGTAACAATGGTGGGTTTTTCAAAATGAAAAGCAACTTGCGTAACCCCGCTTTGGGTTGCGTGTTTATAAGGCAAGGCTAATAAATCGGCGGCAGAGAAATATGTTTTTACTTCCTCGTTAGCAATAAAGGCATCGTATAAAACTATATTATCTTGTAGTTTATGTTTTTCAATAATATCGGTGTACGTTTTTTTGTCTTCATAAAACTCTCCGGCAACCAGTAATTTTATATTCATGGCTTTTATACGAGTATCTGCCATGGCTTCTAATAATAAATCTAAACCTTTGTACTGACGAATTAATCCAAAAAACAAAACCATTTTATCTGTTAACGAAATATTCAATTTTTTTCTGGCCTCTAACTTATCCAGTTTCTCTCCAAAAGAAGTATATAAAGGATGCAGTAAAAACTTTTTGTGAGTGGTTGTTGTAAACATGTTCAGGTCAGCCATTACAGCTTTACTCATAGTAACAAAACCCTGACACGATTTTATAAAGTATCGGGTAAAAGCTGTATCACCAATCCGTTTTTCATGCGGAATAACATTATCGGTTATAGCAATTACTTTGGTTTGCTTTTTATTAATCAATCTACAAATAGTTCCTAAAGCAGGCCCCATAAACGGTATCCAAAAACGAACTACTAAAAAATCGGGCTTCTCTTTTTTAATAAAGCCTGCCGTTTTTATCCAGTTAAGCGGGTTTACCGAATTTATAAGTGTATGTATTTTTAATCCTTTAGGTGCAATGCCACTGGTATCAAATTGTGTTGAGCCCGGAAACAAAAAGTTTGGATATTGTAATGAGTAAGAAATAATTTGCGCATTGTGCCCTTCATCGCATAAGGATTTGCAAAACAATTCATCAAAAGTAGCTAGGCCACCGCGTAAGGGATAAGCAGGACCAATAATAAATATTTTGTATTTTTTATTCACGCCCTGCGAAGATAAAAGGAATTGTTTGTTTAACTTTATACTATTAAAAAAATATACACATGAAAAAATTGTTTGTTATTGCCTTTTTAATTTTTGCTTCTGTCATATCAGCCCAAACTATATCGAATAGTAGTTATAGTACGACTGGTTATATTAAAAGTGATGGTACCATACAAAATAGTAGTTATAGTACGGTTGGTTATATTAAAAACGATGGCACTATACAAAACAGCAGTTACAGTACCATTGGTTATATAAAAGATGATGGCACCATTCAAAATAGCAGTTACAGCACAGTTGGTTATGTAAAAAAAGATGGTACAGTACAAAACAGTAGCTATAGCACCATAGGATATGTAAAAGAAGATGGCACTGTGCAAAACAGTAGTTATTCAACTATTGGTTATGCAAAAGATGTAAGACGGGAATGGGCTGCCGTAGTGTTTTTCTTCTTTCATTTTAATTAAATTTCTTTAAATTATTTTAACGTCTCATTAATTTTTTCAGTGTTTTAATCAATTATCTTCGCACAAAAAATTGTAGAGATGGAATATCGTCGTTTAGGAAAATCGGGTTTGCAGGTAAGTGCGCTTTCTTTTGGTAGCTGGGTAACATTTGGTGCACAGGTAAATAATACTATGGCCGAACAATGCATGAAAATTGCTTACGATAACGGGGTTAATTTTTTTGATAATGCCGAGGCTTATGCCAGCGGGCAATCGGAAATAGTGATGGGTGAGATTTTGAAAAAGTTTAAGTGGGATAGAAGCACCTATACCGTATCGAGTAAAATTTTTTGGGGTGGTAAATTACCTAACCAAATAGGCTTGAGCCGTAAGCATGTTATAGAAGCTTGCCATGCTGCCCTTAAACGCCTACAGGTAGATTATTTAGATTTATATTTTTGCCATCGTCCTGATAAAAACACACCGGTTGAAGAAACCGTTCGTGCCATGCACGATTTAATTCAGCAAGGCAAAGTACTTTATTGGGGTACCAGCGAGTGGAGTGGGGTAGAAATTATGGAAGCCTATAGCGTTGCCCGCCAGTATAACTTAACGCCTCCTACTATGGAGCAACCACAGTATAACTTACTGCACCGCGATAAATTTGAAGTTGAGTACAGCAAATTATATAAAGAAATTGGCCTTGGTACAACCATTTGGTCGCCTTTATCATCAGGGCTTTTAAGTGGAAAATATATTGATGCAACTCCTCAGGATACCCGTATTAACCGCCCCGGCATGGAGTGGCTTAAAGAAATGATAGTAGGCGATGCCAATAAATGGAAACACGAAAAAGTAAAAGCACTTAAAAAAGTAGCCGATGATTTAGGTGTAAGTTTAAGCCGTTTATCTATTGCTTGGGTGCTAAAGAACCCAAATGTTAGCACAGCTATTTTAGGGGCATCCAAAACCGAGCAGTTAGAGGACAACCTAAAAGCCCTTGATGTAGTGCCCATGCTTACAGCTGAAGTAATGGAACGCATTGAAGTTGCGGTGGCTAATAAGCCTGTTGCGCCTGCTTTTTAACAAAAAAGCAAAAAACTAACTTCTTTATAAAACAACAATAAGTTTGTCTTGGCTTATAATTAAAAATAATTATTTTTATAGTTAAATAATCAAGTAATGAAAAAACAACTATCTATCTTAATTAGTGTACTTTTTGTATGGAGTTTCAATATGCAGGCTCTAAAAACAGCTTCTTCTTATACATTGCCTCTTCAATGTGTAACCAGTATAAGTGCGCCGGCTTCTTCCTGCGGCACAACATTCATTCTTTCAGGAGGCACAGGCACCAGTGGTAATACAGGTAATTTCAGTTTAGTATCGGGTACAGGAACTTTGGTGGATAACGGTAATATGACAGCATCCTATACGCCTGGTGCTAACGAAGGAGCGGCCGTAATAAGGTTTAGTAATAATGGTGAGGATGGTTGTGTTGGAATACATTCTAGTGCCACGGCAACTATAATGACATCAGCCGCATTAGCACCGGGCCCCATTAGTGGCAATGTTTCAGTTTGTCAAAACAGCCAAAATAGCTATAGTGTTGCTGCACAAGCAAGTGCTACTTCTTATAACTGGACATTTCCGTCGGGCTGTAGCACCGTATCCGGTGGCGGAAAAACTATTGTTGAGCAGTTTGGTGCTGCATCGGGTAATGTTTCTATTACTGCACAAAATGTTTGTGGAACAAGTGCTCCCACCACATTAAGTGTAACGGTTAATGATTTTCCTACAACACCGGTTGCTATTGTCGGTTCTGCTTTATTATGTTCTAATGCCAATACAGGTATAAGCTATTCGGTTGCGCCTGTTGCTACTGCTACTGCTTATGTTTGGACCATGCCTTCGGGTGGCAGCATCACTTCAGGTACAAATACAAATGCTATTACGGCTAATTTTGGTCCGGTGGGTGGTACTATTTCGGTTGCTGCCACAAACACTTGTGGCACGGGTAACTCAACTTCAATTACACTTGTTATTGATACGATGCCGGCTAACCCGGGTGTTATTACAGGTAACGGAAGTATTTGTCCAGGGCAAACGGGAGTAACTTATAGCGTTGCCCCTGTTACACATGCTACTTCCTATGTATGGACTTTGCCTACCGGCGGAACAATAGCCAGCGGCAATAACACAAATGTTATTACAGTTAATTATTCTGCGGGTGCTTCTAATGGAAACGTATATGTTTCTGCTGCTAATGCCGCATGTAATTCAGGCACATCGCCTGCGCTTTTGGTTACTGTAAATCCATTACCGGTAGCACCGGGACCAGTTGTTGGTGCAGCTAACGTTTGTTTAAGTCAATCTAATGTAAGTTATAGTGTGGCTTCTGTTTCTAATGCTACATCCTACAATTGGAGTTTGCCTGCGGGAGCCAGTATTAGTAATGGAGCCGGAAGTAATTCAATTATAGTTAATTTTTCGGGTAGTGCCAGTAGCGGCAATATTAGTGTTGATGCTTTAAATGGAGTTTGTGCAGGCAGTAGTTCGGCAAACTATTCGGTTACAGTAAATGGGGTTCCTTCTGCTCCTTCTTCTATAACAGGAAATGGCAATGCTTGCGACGGAAGCATGAATAATGTATATTCTGTATCATCTGTAAATGGTGTTACTTACAATTGGTCGGTGCCTTCAGGCGGTTCAATAACCAGTGCTAATCCAAACAGTAGTAATTCTATTACCGTTTCTTACGCAAATAATGCAACTACCGGCACTATATCGGTTAGTAATACAAGTGCTTGCGGAACAGGCCCAACCTCTATCTTTACAGTAACTCTTAACTCACTTCCCATTGTTACAGCTAATGCATCACAAAACCCTGTTTGCTTGGGGGCAAATATTATACTTAACGGGGGCGGTGCAATTACTTATTCCTGGACTAGTGGCGTTATCAATGGCGCAGCATTTCCTGCCGTTAACCAATCATACACGGTTACGGGAACAGATGCAAACGGTTGCGTAAACACTGCCACTATAGCCATTAGTGCTCCTCCATTACCATCACCTGATATTTGTATGGTAACAACGGATAGTTTTTTTGTAAATAATATTGTTTATTGGGACAAAACTTTATACAATAGCGCAGATAGTTTCCTTGTTTATCGTTATAGCGCTGGTGCTGGAAACTATTTGAATATTGGTGCAGTTTATAAAGATTCTAGTCAGTTTACCGATACAAAACGCAGCATTGGCGGACCTAATGGTGGAGACCCTAATATTACAAGCTGGAGATATAAAATAGCTGTAAAAGATACCTGTGGAAACATTAGCCCTTTAAGTCCTTATCATGAAACAGTTAATATACAACAAAATAACCAAAATTTAAGTTGGAATGCCTATATAATAGAAAGCCCTCAAACAAACCCGGTTACAGGTTATCAGGTTTTAAGAGATAGTTTGGGCATTGGCGACTGGCATGTTTTTGTATACACATTAGGTACTTCAACCAATGACAATAATTATAGCCTTTATCCAAATGCAAATTATCGCGTAGATGCTTTAGGTTTTAATTGTAACCCAACACTTAGATTGGCTAACGGCACAAACAGCACCATGGCAGCCAAAGTAAGGTCTCACAGTAACCAAAACAATAACAGGCATTCAGGCATAAAAGCAAACTTAGTAAATGCTGCCAATCAATTTGCTATTTATCCTAATCCAAACAATGGTAATTTCTATGTGCAAACTAATAGTACAGACAAGCACACGATGCAGGTATATGATGTAAATGGAAAACTTATTTTAACTCAAACAATTACCGGAAGCACAACTATTAATTTAGAGAGTTTAAATGAAGGAGTGTACACCATAAGTATAATTGGTAGTGAAACTGTTGCAAATAAAAAATTGATAATAGTTAAATAAAATTTAGCACGGTATATTTTATACAACAAGGCCTTTTAGTAAAAACCGAAATTATACTTAGTTTTACGGTCGTCCTTATTTTGTAAGGAAGGCTTAACAACTACTTGAAATGTTTTGGTATTTTCTTCGAAATAAACTTTACTTTTTTTTTCGGACATTTTTTAAGCGACTGCAGGTAAAAAACGCAGATAGAATTCGTGTGTCAAACCCTATGTTGGTTACCATGAATCACCCTAACTCATTTATGGATACTATAGCTATTTCGGCAGCTTTGTTCTACCCACGCACTTATTATATGGCTCGTGGCGATGCTTTTAAACCGGGGCTAATTACATTTATACTTAAAGCCATTGGCATTGTGCCTATTTATCGTTTACGCGATGGAGGAGGGCATAGCAGCGTTAAAAAAAACCTCGATTCCTTTAAAGTGGTTTTTGATTTATTAAATAAGCGTAAAAAAATAATTGTGCTGGCCGAGGGCATTAGTTTGTTAGAACGCCGCCTGCAACCCATACAAAAGGGTACCGCTAAAATGGCTTTTAGTTATTTAGAGCAAGGAGGACTTGACGATTTAAAAATACTGCCCATTGGTGTAACTTATTCTACCCCTTCTAAATTCAGGGGCGATGTTTATTATCAGATAGGCGAACCTATTTTAGTGAAAGATTTTTATGAAGAATATGTAAAACAACCTGCTCAGGCCATCCTACAGCTTACTGATTTGATTGAAGAACGGATGAAACCTTTGGTGCCAACTTTAATGGATAAAGAAAATGATGTGGTGATAGAACAGCTTCAACCCATCGTAAAAAAACAATATATAGCCGAGCATCAGTTGAACTACAATAACCTCGAACACCAGCAACAGTATTGGGAGTATATAATTGCCAAACTAAACAACCTTACCGAAAAGCAAGCTGAAAAAATGGCGAGTTTTAGAAAACAGGTGGCCGATTATACCGAACAATTGCATCAATTAAAATTGAGAGACCACTTAATTTATAATGCTACAAACAATAAAAACAATCTTTCATTTTTACACTTTATTATACTGATAATTGGCTTTCCTTTTTATGCCATTGGTAAAACCTTAAACTTTATCCCTTATTATTATGGCAAGCGCATTGCCGATAAAACCTGTAAGGATATTGAGTTTCATGCAGCTGTAAACTTTGGGGCAGGTACATTTATTTGGATGGTAACTTTTCTACTGGAGTTGCTCCTTATTGGACTCATAACAAAAAGCGTATGTGTTTTACTTATGTATGCGTTTATTAAAGCTGCCTGTGGACGAATCGGCTTATCCTTTTCTGTATTCAAAAAGAAAATGTTAGGCTCATTAAGATTGAATAAAATTAAGAAAACCGATGCCTATCTATTTAATAACTTGCAGCAACAACGGGCGCAAATTGTTAATTTTATAAATCAATAAATTTTTTTAGTAATTTTAAATTAAACCTTTGCTTAAATAAAGCATCTTACAAAAAACAAAACCTAAAAAATGAACAAAAAAACAATTATTACATCTCTTGCCTTAGCAACCATGTCGGCAGTTTTAATTTTTTCATCTTGTAGTAAAAAAGAAGTAGTGGATAGTGATACAAGTGCCGCAGAAGATCATACACAGGCTGAAACTCATTCTAATGATATAGAAAACATTGGTGAGCAGGCTTCTTATGGTAGCATGAGCACCTATAAACTTACTCAATCGCAAGAAAGCATTTATTCAACGTGTGCTACAATTACTTCTTATGCATTAAATAGTACCGATAACGATACATTAATTGTAAACTTTGGTACAGGTTGCACCGGTTTAGATGGTCGTACACGTAGTGGTAGCCTTCAGTATATCTATACAGCAGGCCTTCATTACCGCGATTCGGCTGACGTAATTAATGTTTCATCAAATAACTATGTAGTTGATGGAAACAGTATAAACATTATCAGTAAAACAATTAAAAACTTAGGGCATATAACTAACAGTAACCTTACCTGGAACATTAGTGCCAATATGAGTATAACCAAAGCCAATGGCAAAACCATAACTTGGACTACCAATAAAACAAAAGTGTTGTTGGCAGGCGAGCGCCCAAATAACCAACCAATTGATTGGGCTCATGCACAAATTGCCATTTATGGCACAGCTATCGGTACATCGGCTAACGGTGAAAGTTTTACAGCAAGCGTAGCCGAAGGAACCTGGTTAATAAGAAACTTTAATTGCACTGGTTATCGTAAATGTTTTGTAGCGGGTGAGTTAGATTTTACACCGGGCACTAAACCTACCCGTTATATTAATTTTGGTACAGGTACTTGCGATGACCAAGCAACTGTAACCATAAGCGGACACGTTTACAACATTACACTTCACTAAATTTTTTTATCAAAATATAAAAGAGATAAGGCAACATACAGCTTTATCTCTTTTTTGTTTTTATAACCCCCTTAATAAAAAAGGTGGGTGGTGTAATTTCCCTATACCCTTTACACCACACCACTACTTTACAAATAAATATTTATAATAAATAAGTACAAAAATTTAAGGTGGGGGGGGACAATTTGTGTGGGCAAATTGTACCACCCTACCACCCAAAAAAGTAACAATAGCGATAACAATATATATAAATTGGTATAGTGGTTTGTATCGATATAACTGTGCCTCTTTTTATTTGAGGTTTTATTTTAAAAACCACTTTAGTGCGTATAAAAAAAGTGGTGTAGTGTAAAGGGTATAGGGAAATTACACCATCCACCTTTTTTTTTGCACTTGTTGGACATAAAAAAAGCTGCTAAATTTTTAATTAGCAGCTCTTTTAAAATGCTTGACTTATTACTCTACAATTACTTTTTTAGATATTTTTTGCCCATCAACCGTAATGTTTACAAAATATACACCTGTTTGGTAGGTGTTTTTAGCACCAAGTATAATGGTAGTTTCTCCTGCCTGATATAATTTGTTATCAGTAGTTTCTATAACTCGGCCAAGCATGTCGTTAACTTGAACGGAAACCGAATGATTTTCCGTAAAGTTAAAAGCTAAATTAACCACACCCGTTGATGGGTTAGGATATAAGTTTAGGTTTACTAAATTTTCTACATTTTGTATGCCTGTTACACTTGCATCAACAATATTAATGTCATCTATATATAAGTTGTCACCAAGACCACTTGGGTCGCCATAAAACTCCCAACGGAACATAACATCTGTACTATGGGCTACATTATTTATACCAACGGTGTAGGTTGTAAACTCAGCAGAGGTTGGTACATAAGGAGTGCTTCCTGTTCCACCTAAAACCGATAAGGTTGGGCTCCAACGTCCCCATCTTGATTGCCAGCTTGCACCACAATCGGTTGATGTGCTAACCTGAAGTAGATCGTGGTTTGAACTTGCTTTTTGTTGATACGCTACTTTGAACGTTAGAGCCGGAGAAGTGAATGTAGATAAATTGTACGTAGCATAGGTTTGCAAGATGCTGTTATTGCCTGCTACATTGCTTGTGTTATCTATCATAGCCGATTTAGCACCTGTTGCAGCTGCATTATTGGTAATAGAGAAATCTACGCCATTAGCAGATGTATGAGAAATATTCCACATAGCAGAAGGAAGTACATTGCTTTCAAAACCTTCTACTATGGGTAAACTGGCACTTGATGTCATGTTAAATTTAGTAAGCGATTGGTCATTCGCTGTATTTTGGTCAATTGAATTATTAGGTGCACTGCTATAGCAAACTAATGTATGAGACCCGACTCCCGACATAAAACTAGGTAAAGTAATAGTAGTAGCTTGCCCAAAAATTAAAGAGCCTGTCCAGTTTTGAGTTTGTACCGCTCCATTATCTATTTGGTAATTAATAACACAAGATGTAAGCGTGCTGCTGCCAAAATTTTGCAATTTAAGCGATGGAGTAAATGTAGCACCGGTACCACAATAAAAACCAGTAGGGTTAGTAACCGCGGTAATTCCTGCATCTAAAGATTGAGATGCTATAGGCACAATGCCAATAACCGCTTCGTGATCAGCCGATGGATTAAAACCACCATTTGTAGTTAGTAAATTATTAAGTAAAAAATAACCATTATCAAAACCACCCCAACCCCAGTTCATATGGAAAAAATCATTTTGATCGTAACCATCGCAAACCCATGTATGTCCTTCGCCACTGCTAGGGTCATCACCTACATATTGTATTGGTCTGCCAATATTTAAATCGTTTTTTAAAAGGGCAGTCCAGGTAGAATCATCATAACTCGAACGATACAAACCCTGTATAGTTGTTGGGTCGTATTTAAAATAAGTGACATACGAGTTTTGAGCACAAATAGGATTATCGCCTGTAATAACCCAAGCGCCACTTCCTGCAGGATCGTAATCCATGTTAACACTAACCCCACAATGGTAATTAAGTGTAGCCACATCTGTATTATGCGTGTTAAGCGCTAAAGGCATGTTAGCCCAATTATAAGTTGTTGTACCGTAGTTGGCACTTAATGTACCGTAGTTATTTGTAAAACCCTGAGCCGTGCAATCGCAATAAGAACTTGAGCCTGTGCCCATAGCAGGATAACTCCAGTAACGCATTATTTGAGCCATTGCTGTAGCCACACAGCCTGTAACCGAACCACCCGGACACATAGCATTGTAATTTGGCGATTGATTCCAGGTTGATTGAACAAGCGGGGCTATACTATCAGCAAAGCTTGATATGGTATTTTGCGAATGAGTTCTTTTATTAGCCATGTTAGCATTGTTGGTAATGTATTTTACCCAATCTAAAGCTACTTCAGCCGTTGGCAAAGGATTTAATTTTTGAATACTGGCTACTTCCTTAGCACGAATAGCTAACCAATGCCCAATTGTAGTATAAGCTTCGGGCTGTACAAAACTGTTTTTGGTTGCGTAACCAATAATAGGGCTTGCATTATCATCGGCAGTTACAATAACAAAACCATTGTTGCTATTTATGTTAAAAGCGTAATAAAGTGCCGAGCCTGTTGCCGATGTTTGAGTATAAGCTAGGGTAACAGCATTTACCCCTATTTTAGAGTTTTGAGCATAAAAGTTTTGAGCTACTTTTTTTGCCAAACTTGGTGTTATGGGTTTAGCCAACAAAGTGCTTGTACCCAATACAAAAAATAGAGGAATAAATTTTTTTATCATTTTGTGGTTTTTAGTGATTTTTCAAATGTATGGAAAAAACATTCAGAACAAAAGAATTAGCAAAAAAGCTTGCTAACCAAAATTAACAAAAAAATGGTATAAAACAAGGTTTACTTTTCTCGGTAAACATACATATCAATAACCGAGTTAGATGCACCACTGTTATCGGTTATAGTGATTGTAAAGTTTTGTTTTTTACTATCAAAACAGTTAAACACAAAATAGCCCTTATCCATAATGGGGGCGGTATATTTTTTTGTATAATAACCTTTTAAATCACTTAGTATTTTATCGCCTTCATCGCCGTTGCTCGAAGTAATTAAAACTTCCATTTCGGTAATGGTGTCGTTCTCAAAAGCATAGGTTATGCTATACTTACTAATCTTATCTATTGTTTGTTCAAATGTAATGTGGTCGTTTGTTTTTTCAACAGATTGGCTCACTTCTCTGGCAGGAATAAGCTTTACGCTTTGCCCTAATTCTATACCGCTTAAAATGCCTTCTTTACTTTTAATAATAGAATCTAAGGCATAGTGGTAATCAGCAAAAACCCGGTTGTTGGCAACTTCTTCTTTATCTGCATGATTATTACATGAAGTAATTATCACTCCAGCTGCTATTGAGCAAGCCACTATTGTATAAGAAAAAGTTTTTTTAAGCATGATTTAAAGGTGTATAACCTCTCCGTAAGCAGCAGCAGCAGCTTCCATAATAGCCTCGCTCATAGTAGGGTGTGGGTGTACCGATTTAATTAATTCATGTCCTGTAGCTTCCAGTTTACGGGCAACCACAATTTCAGCAATCATTTCAGTAACGTTAGCACCAATCATATGGGCACCTAAAATTTCGCCGTATTTAGCATCAAAAATAAGTTTTACAAATCCATCAGGTGCACCGGCAGCCTTAGCTTTACCAGATGCTGTGAATGGGAATTTACCAACCTTAATTTCGTAACCGGCTTCTTTAGCTTTCTTTTCAGTATATCCAACTGATGCAATTTCGGGTTGGCAATAAGTACAACCCGGTATGTTGTTATAATCCATTGGCTCAGGGTGATGACCTGCAATTTTTTCAACACAAGTTATTCCTTCGGCACTGGCAACGTGTGCAAGGGCTTGGCCGCCAACGCAATCACCTATAGCATAATAGCCCGGTACATTGGTAGCGTAAAATTTATCAGTTAAAATTTTTCCTTTATCGGTAGCAATGCCAACATCTTCTAAGCCTAAATTCTCTAAGTTAGTTTGTATGCCTACGGCAGATAGTACAACTTCGGCTTCAACTATTTTTTCGCCATCAGCTGTTTTAATTTTTACTTTACTTACATCGCCTTTAGTATCAACACTTTCAACCGAAGCGTTAAGCATAATATCTATGCCCGCTTTTTTAAGCGATTTTTCTAATTGTTTTGATACGTCTTCATCTTCAACCGGAACAATGTTTGGCATAAACTCAACCACAGTAACTTTAGTACCCATAGTTGCATAAAAATATGCAAACTCTATACCTATAGCACCCGAACCAACCACTAACAAACTTTTTGGTTGTTTAGGTAAATTCATGGCTTGGCGGTAGCCTATAATTTTTTTACCATCCTGTGGTAAGTTTGGTAACTCGCGAGAGCGAGCACCAACAGCTATAATAATATGTTTAGCATCGTGGGTAGCAACTGTTTTATCGACCGCGGTAACTTCTACTTTTTTGCCTGCTTTTACTTTAGCAGTGCCCATAATAACATCAATTTTATTTTTTTTCATTAAAAACTGAATGCCTTTGCTCATGCCATCAGCCACATCGCGGCTACGTTTTACAACGGCGTTAAAATCAGCTTTAATGTTATCTGCACTAATGCCATAATCTTTAGCGTGGTTTAAGTACTCAAATACTTGAGCACTTTTTAATAAAGCTTTAGTAGGAATACAACCCCAGTTAAGGCAAATGCCTCCCAGGTTTTCGCGTTCAACAATAGCTGTTTTTAAACCTAATTGAGAAGCGCGTATGGCAGCAACATAACCACCCGGACCACTTCCTATAACTATAACATCGTAGCTCATTTTAATAAAATTTTGTGTTGCGAAAGTAAGGTTTTTTTAGCGATGAGCAAGTAAGAAATTATTTAATAACCTCAACTTTAAAAACTTTGGTTTGTACGCTATCATTAAAGTGGTTGAGGTTAAAAGTAAGGCTTACTTGTCCGCTTTGTAAGGATTCAAAATTAAAATCAACCTCACCCGATTTATCACCATGAAATACAGAACCTAAATAATCTACCCCTCGTTTATTTGAGTTTTCTTTTAAAAGCCAATAGTAATTTTGTAAGTGGTTTTCTCCCAATAAAGTAATCCTGAATTTTTGGCCAACCTTAACGGTATTTGTTTTCCCGCTTTGCGCATCAAATTCTACTTTTTTATAAGAGCATGCCCCTATAAAAAGCAAAAGGAGCAGACTACATAAAATTAACGTGCTGGTCTTCTTCACGGTACATAAAAGTATTTGCAAAGGCTACAAAAAAGGCACCTATGCTTTGTTCAATAAGTTGCCAGCTAACATCTACCAATAAATTAAGCATGGTTACTTTAAACGAAAACGATATGCCAACCGTAAACGCCACACCATACATAAACAAAGCTGTTAAAATACCAATTAGCGAACTGCGTTTATAAGGATTTTTTATGTTTTTTTTAAGCGAAGTGCTTTTAAATAACAACGACATACCAAAGGCCACTATAAGATAAACCACGGCAGCTACTGAAAGAAACAAGGTTTTAGGAATAGAAAGTTTAAGAATGTCGTTAGTAATAACTCCATGAAAAACATAGAAGGCTAAGTACATAAGTACAGCCGATAGAAGCCAACCAAAATAAAACCTGCCGTTAAACATTATTACAGTACAAAAATACACAATTTCGTTTTAAGATAATCTTTACATTTGAAAAAAATTTAAACTAAATATGACGACCTTCGAAATTCTTAAAAAAACGCACTTTGCAGTAGTAACCATCTTTTTTTTAATCTATTTAATTAAAACGGTACTGCTTTTGGTTAATAAAAGTGAAGCCTTGCAATCTTTTACCAAAAAAGTAAAGGTTTTAGAAATGATAGTAAGCG
>Ga0210401_10003055_pt1 | contig 18048 bp, 25 predicted proteins | sample IncBWH32MmetaG_FD_150866 | JGI IMG/M metagenome (GOLD analysis project Ga0210401, IMG submission 150866) | Forest soil microbial communities from Barre Woods Harvard Forest LTER site, Petersham, Massachusetts, United States - Inc-BW-H-32-M | ecosystem: Environmental > Terrestrial > Soil >... | reverse complement strand
ACGCCAAGAATTTTTCGACTTCGTCATGGCTTCTTCGGGATCCAATTCCTGCAGCGCGCCTTTCATCGCCCCTTTCCTCTCGAAGAAATGCGGCAAATGCTCTGTCCCGCAAGCGCTCCTCGTATTCATACCAGTTACATCCGTACGGCACTTCTGTAATATTCGAAAATGGAGACCCGGATTGTCCGGTATATCTCTCCCGTTAGGAGCGATCACCGCGCCTTTGAGGGATTGGACATACAATGACAATGATGCCAGCAATGACAATGATGCCAGCAGGTGGATGCACCAAAAAGCATGCGAATTCTGGCGTCGAAAAGCGTAACGCTGTCAAGATTCTGTACAAACCGCTGAAAATGACCGCCACCCAGAAGCGAAGGGCCCTCAAGAAAGTAAAGAAACAGGAAGCCACCTAAGCGTCACGGCATTTGCTCTCGACTCGGAGCTGAAAGCCATTTGCAAAGGCTGCAATGGGAGACCGAAATCGTGATGAAGACACGTACACACGATGCCGAGGCAAGCCACCCGATGGCAGTCCCCGAGCAAAGTCCGCCTACGCTCTGGCCCCTGGAATTAAACGACGAGACGGGAATTAGGCGTGCACTGGAATCTTGTCAGAAAGAAAACAAGTCGCTTAAAGCGCTCGTCATTCATCTTTCGGAAATGGTCATACGACACATCACAGACAAGAACTAAGTTGACCACCGCGAGGCTATGTCCGCACTCCGGCCGCAGAAGATGAAAAACCGAACCAGCCATGACTGGGAACCAGAAATAGTAACGCTGTGAGTACCCGCTCGGAGCGCCTCAAAAGGCCTTATTTTTTAGGCCGTTAACAGACTGGGCCTCGATAGCTTCTTGTGTGTGCGTTTTGCGCGTCCAGCAGCAAAATGGTGGTCGGCGCGGTTTTCGCCGCATCCGTACTTTTACCAGTGACACTGCCCGCTAAGTAGGTAAAATTTACCTCGTGCTGTCGAGGTTGAAGCATAATGGTTTGGATTGCCTTGGAGTTCTTTGATAGATTGGAACGTTGCTCAAGGCCCGCCGCGGTCGTGGACGCCATGAGGCAGGCTCTGGAGGGCTTCGGCATTGATAATTTTTGTTTGAACGCTTTCGCTAATCCCGGACAGCGTTTTGACGAAGTAGTGCTGGCAAGCCTCCTGGATGGATGGACTTATATATTCAGGAAAGTACGTCGAAAGCGATCCCTCTCAGCGACACGCCAGGTGCACGGTCCATCCCTACGAGTGGAAAGATGCTGCTTTTGATCCGGAGCGGGAGCCCAAAGCACTCGAATTCATTCAGCGCGCGCATGACTTCAACATTTATAACGGTTTGGTGGTGCCCATCCCCGGGCCAAATGGTTGCGTCGGCCAAGTCTTCATGGGAGGAGAAAGTTTCCGAATACCGATGCGCGACAGGCCATGTTTGCATCTCATGGGCCTCTATGCGTTCGAGCGCGTCGAACGGCTTTGCGGACGCCATGTTTGTAAACCGCGGCTCACTACCCGCGAAATGGAGGTATTGACCTGGACCGCAGCAGGAAAACCCTCATGGGAAATCGGAGAAATTCTCCACATATCTCATCGTACCATTGATTTTCATCATGGATCGATTATGCAAAAGTTAGGAACACATAACAAAACGCATGCCGTGGTGATTGCCCTGCGCCAGAAGTTGATAGCGCTATAGAGTTATAGTTCAAGTAACTGGGTAAAGGCTATCAGAGCCGCATCAACGCAATTTTGCGGCGCTATTATGAGACCCATCGCAAGGCCGGCTACGCCGAAGCTCCTGCAAAAATGAACCACTATGCTTGGGCCACCAGTCCCACCGTCATTCAGGTTCACGGCCAAGGTCCTTTCGCGATCACACATGTGAATCCCTCCGACGACTCAAGCAAGAAATAGCCGGATGGGTCGGGGATACTGCTGCCATTCCCGAGGTGAGCGGATGAGGAGAACCCACTTCCCGTTTCTGGCACGAAACCGACATGGCAATGCAGTAGCTGCATGTCCGCTGCTGAGGCATGAACGGACCTAACCGGCCGCTGTCCGACCTCCGAAAGTGACCCAACTCTGCCCTAGCCAGGTGACCGTCTTTGTGCTGCGGTTGGAGGCGAAGCGGTCCATACGGCTAGTTGAATACAGGACGAATGAATGCGTCAGATTCCGTTGGGAGCCAGAGGAACATCGGCGTTACGGGTGCAACCCGAACATCTTGCCAACCGATTCAAGGACGCCATGTTGCCGCAAGTGCTTGCGACGCCCGTAATGATTCTGATCATGGAAAATGCCGCGCTCAATGCAATCAGACCGTTTTTGGACGCAGGTGAAAGCGCGGTCGGCACTACAGTAGATGTAAAGCACTTCGCTGCCACGCCTATGGGCCACGAGGTGCGGGCGACGGCCGAGGTAGTCAACGTCGGGGGAAAACGAGTTGACTTCAAAGTGTCGGCAAGCGACGGCAATGAGGAGATCGGCAGCGGAACCCACCAGCGAATCGTGATCGATCTTCGTTCGTTCAACGAGCGCCTTGCCAAAAAGAGAGATCGCGAAACACTTGCCCGAGCGCGCTCCGACGAGGTGTGAAGAACTACTGTCAGTCCGGTCGCGCGGCTCTGGGTTGTGGTATCTTGCAAGCATGCGATCAGCGATCTGGATAGGAATTTTTATTGGATCCACGATCGGTGGACTTGTTCCTGAGCTCTGGGGCGGCGACATGCTCTCCTATTCGGGACTGTTGCTCAGCGCCGTCGGTGCCTATGCGGGGCTGTGGCTCGGGTCGCGGGCGTCAAGATGATCGGGGCTAGCCTTCGCACAACCACGATCGGTAACACAGATCGAGAACACGTTATTCAATGACTACAAACAACCACAATGATCCAAAACTGCCGGCCAACCCGCCCGCTTTCCTGATTTCAGGTTATCGTACTTCTTCGCTGGAACAAGTCCCCGAGGAAAATGAGGCAGAGCAGCCTGAACCTGAACTTGAAGCTGTCCCGCCCGAGGAGGACCCGCTTTCGAAATCCAGCATTCGATTGGAGCGGTATACGAAATGGCTGATGGCCGCGACTCTAGTTTCAACTTTCTGTACCGCGTGGATCGCCTGGTCGATCAAGGAATTGCATGATTTTGCTTTTCAACAAGCCAAGTCTGTCAACGACGGCATTGAGATCTCCCGGTATGAAATATTCGCTGCGAACAGGCGGGCTGAAGCGATTGAAAAAGCAAATGAGCTCGCCGCCGAGACCTCACGAGGCCAGCTTCGCGCCTACATCAGCGTCCTCGGGATTTCGACGCAAAACGCGTTCGAAAAAAACATGTCGTCGAGCTTTACCTACAAGAATGTAGGCCAGACACCCGCTCTCGGCCTCAGAACCCTGACCGATGCCGTGATTATTTCGTCTTCGGGATCGGACGTTAAACCACCGCGTACATATTCAACTTCGTATGACAGTGATAGTGATCCGACAGCCGTCCTCGGCGGCGGCATCGACGCATCAGATCCGATCAACAGAGGCTCCCCTTTCAAGGAAGCAGAGCTCGTAGAGTTTCGGGCAGGAAGCAAACTTTATGTCGTTTGGGGCGTGATATATTATGCGGACGTCTTCGGAAAGAATCACTACACCCGATTTTGCAGATATTTTAAGAACGGCGAACCGAACCGATGGACCCTCTGCAAGACGGATAACGACAGCAACTGACGTACTCGGGCAACACCCGCCAGATAGCAAACTGCCACTCGAAGGCGCTGAAGCAGCGGACCGCGACGGCCGACATCCCAAATGTCATCGCGCTTACTTCCGGAAAGGCACAAAACCGACATGGCAGGGCTAGCTGAAGATGTCGGTTCTTGAGGGTAAAGCGGACTCACAGCCGGCATCGCGGAAACGACGCGGACATCGGCCTGACCAAGAAGGGCATGACGCTCTCTCCGGTACGCCCTTCTTGAGTTGGGTCTGGCCCCAGAGTCCAAGGTCTGTACTAAAAACCCGGAAAATTTGTAACTTGCAGCTTTTCCGTAATTTTCGGATCGTACACCTCGCTAAGGAGAAGAATAGCTATGCGTTCGGTATCAGCCACACTTTTTACTCGGCGTTTTGCGGCTTTTCAGCACGAAGTTCACCGCGAGCCGGTGCAGGTAACCAGCCACAGCCGAGTGGTTGGTTACTTTGTCGCCCCGGAGGAATATGCTGAATACAAGGCACTCCGAGAGAAGGCCCGCAAAAATCTGGTCGTTCGCCAGCTTCCCGACGAGACCGTGAATGCTCTCGAAGAAGCGCGTATGGACTCGCGCCATGCGCATTTGAATGCGCTAATGCAAGACTAAGCGAGGATGCCGCCTTCCATCCTCGATTCAGTCAGGCCGTTCTAAATCTCGTGTGTGGGTACGACAACGCTAAATTATTTTAACCCAATTCGGGCCTCGGGCCGATGGCCAACTCGCTTGTCATACGCGAAGGCACGAGTCTAGCGAAGCGCAGCAGAGCACTTCGGGCCGCTCAGTATGTTCGGATGTCCACCGACTATCAGCGATATTCGATACAGAACCAAGCCGCCGCTATCGCAGCATTTGCGCAACAGCAGAATCTCGCGATTGTTTGCACCTACATTGATGAGGGGCGTAGCGGTCTCAGGTTCAAGGGTCGGATAGGCCTCATCGAACTGATCGATGATGTTCGCTCCGGTCGCGCGGATTTCGGTCACATCCTGGTCTACGATGTCAGCCGCTGGGGACGCTTTCAGGATGTCGACGAAAGTGCTCACTACGAATTTGTCTGTAAGCAGAATGGCGTCAAGATCGCCTACTGCGCCGAACAGTTTGACAATGACGGGAGCCTCCTGTCAAGCATCGTCAAAAACATCAAGCGTGTGATGGCCGCCGAATATAGTCGGGAACTTTCGGTCAAGGTTCACACCGGGCAATGCCGAGTGGCAAGCTTGGGTTATCGGGTCGGAAGTCCGCTGACCTTTGGTCTCCGCCGAGAATTGGTCGATGAGAGTCAGCGATCAAAGGGAGAGCTTAATAAAGGGGACCGGAAGTCCTTACAAACGGATCGCGTGCGACTTCGGTTCGGATCGAAGGACGAAGCCGCAATTATCCGGTGGATATTTCATCAGTTCGAAAAAGAGCGACGCCGAAATTGCGCGCCAACTTAATCGAGCAAACATAGCTAACTGCAACGGCGGAGTATGGAACTCCGACATCGTTCACCGCATCCTCAAGAGTGAGAACTACATAGGGAACCTTGTTCACAACCGAACATCGAGGAGACTCGGACAAAAGCTAGTCAACAACCATCCAGATCTCTGGGTTCGACGCAATGCGGTCATTGATCCCGTCGTCGATAAAGACATCTTCGCTCGCGCGCAAAAGATCATGGCGGAGCGGCGCATCTCCATACCTGAAGATCAGATGTTGCTGCGGTTGAGGCTTCTCCTCAAGCGCAAGGGAAAATTAAGCGCCGGAATCATCGATGACGCGGTCGGTGTTCCGTCCTACAGCTGTTACGTCCAGCATTTTGGAACCATTAGAAAGGCCTACGCTCTTATTGGTTATGCAGCGCCGCGCGATTGCGATTGGATCGACACAAGGGACTTCTGGTCTGGCGTCTTAGTCAAGCACGCAAATCAAGTCTCCGAAGCGTTGAGATCGACTTATGCCCTTCAGGTGAGCGTCGATCAAAGGCGAGCCAGCATAACAATAGATGGAGAGAGTAAAATTTTCTTCGTGGCAGCCCGGCAAGGACGAAAGCGTGGGCCAAATCATGTATCGCGTTGGAGAGCGTATCGGCGACCGGGGCTGTGCGGATTAATCGTCCCCAGTCCTCTTAGCTTTGGCCTCTTAGCCTTGGCAGGTCATCGCTGAGATCGCGCGCGCCCCGCCTAACGCTCAAGATGCAGCCATCAGCGGGTCCCGGTGCGGAGGGGACCGCATGTCCGTTGCTGGCAGATTTTGTTGCAGAAGTCGGTTGAGAGAGACCTCGAAGCGTGATTCCGTTTTATTGACGCGAATCTCGGCGAGGTCGAGCGATGATGGGAAGGTTGGAGCCGGATCAAACACCCCGCTCGACGTGCCGGTTCAGCGCCCGCAGCATGCCGACCCTCGCATGCAGCAGCGGCCCGTGACCCTCAGCCGCCAGGATCAGCGCCTCGATGGCGTCCTGCCACTCCTTGTGGCTCTGCTCGGTCTTCGACAATTTCATGAGTAGTCGGCTGCTTGTTTGAGTGTGACAAGTTGCCGACCTGAGGGCAATGGGATCGGATCCTCGAAGGCGCGTTTCCAACCGCTAGGACTTTTACGGCGAACATTTGTCACGTAAGCTTCCTCCAACCGGATGAACTGAGGAGTAGCTCATGATCGACGCTCTCTTTTGGTATACTGGCTTGATCGCTTGGATATTGATCGTGTTCGGCGTCGTTTCGACGCTCGCTGTCGAAGCCCACGATCGGAAAGTATTGGAGCGTGCCAGGCAATTGAACCGACCCTAGGCTGGGCAGCCGGGCTGCCAATCGTGCGGCATGCGCTCGCCACGCGCTATTCATTGGATGAGCGGACTTGAGCCCAACTCAAAAAGAGATTTTAGTTGCTGTAGCCGCTGGAGGGATTTCCTATGCTCCGCATTTCAGCATTCATTGCGATACTAGCGCTGACAGTAACGACTAGCACCGGCGTTTCAGCAGCACAGCCCCAAATCTGGATGGCGAAGTACGGCTCCGCGATGCGGCAGTGCAACATGGAAAAATGCGTTCAGTCGTGTCAAGAGGGTGGCAGATCGAAACAATGCGATAGGTGGTGCCAACAGAAAATGGCGAACTGCAAGTAGCATTGCGCGAGCTGACTGTCATCCTAACGCCCCTCCATTGCCAGCTCCATCGCTTTGGATGCTTTCGGTTCTTTACCTAGATCCAGTAATTCTGACGGCCGCTGCGGTATGGTCGATCGCGATGTTTGCCGACTAGACCCTCAAGCCCGAATTCGCAGGCCTTGCTTACGAAGTCTAATCCTTGTCAGGCATATGCTTCAGCCGATTGCCAATCAGGCCGAACATCCGCGCCACGCCGGCCGCGCGGAAGCGGGATCGGATCATCGAATCGCCGCCGCCATCCCCTGTCAGGTATCGTATCCGTCCGAGTCCCGCCGGATTGATCGCGCAAGCAACCAGAGCCGTGACATGATAGACTTACTGAGCAATCGGGAACGTGCGTGGAGGGACATGACAAAAAAGTTCCTGGGACCGCTCGTAATTTTCGCATGTCTCGCCGCTGCGACATTGGAGGAGGGGATCGCCGAAACGCTAACACCAAGACAGCCGCTGTCGGTCGGCCGTCCCGGAACCATCGCGCCCATTCCCCCGACGCGCATAACAAAACCAAACACCACCGGAGGAAGCCCAAACGGCAGAGTTGAGGGAAGCTGGACACCCCGGAACTACAGTTCGGGGTCCGATCTATCTGGAGGGGTGACGGGTTCAAATGTCTCAAACGCAAAAATAGAAAAACATCGTCCGTGAGATCGTGGTCAGCCATCAGACGAACATCTCGGCACCGGTAGACGTGAATTTGACGTAGGTTCCGCTCTCATGCCGCGACAGCCAGCCCAGGCAATCGCGTGGGCGAGAGCAGCGCGGTATTGGTTCGGCGTTCCGCCAGCTTCGAGAAACGCTCCGTTGATCAGCTCGATGTAGATGCGGCCGTCTTGCACCGCCTCGGTCGCGTTAGCGATCTCGACCAGCTTGCGGGCGGCGGTGTCGGGATCAGCGAATTGGCTCGGTGTGACGAATTTCATGGGCTCGCTGTGTGGCGGTGATATGGGGGACATGGATCAGGACTTCGTCGGGCCGATGGCTGTCAAAGGTTTCGCCGCAGGCGCAGCGCATGATGCTGCTCGGCCGCTGCGACGGCATCCGCTCGCCAGCCTTCCAGATCGCATATTTCCGCGCAGTCCAGTCGCGCTGATCCCGCCATTCCTGAAAATCGGCCTCAGTGCGGTTTGACAGAAAGACCTTCCAAACTGCTTCGAAATCGGCTCGGGCTTCATCAAAGGTCTCTGCGGTGCCGCTGGTGCATTCCCCGGGCCGGCTGCCGGGATAGAAACCGCAGCGCCATTCCCAAGGCTCGGTATTGTGCGGATCGCCAGTGCGCTCCGCGATCGCGCCTACCTGAACGTCGCCATAGTAGATCAGCCAGCATTCCTGGCTATGGTCTGGCGATCGGCGGCGGGTAAGGGCGGGCATGCGCCATTGAAGCGCGGGCCGGGCTGGGAGTGAAGCAGCTAAGCCTTGGGGCCTTAGCCGCGTGGGCAACACAAGTCGCACCGTCGAGCCGTATACCCGTTCCGGCGGCGGCCGGGTATTCGACAGCCTACAACCCGAAACGCGCATGGACGCCGCTACGGCGCGTCGGCGCGACGCTTGCGCCGCTATTTAATAGTGCCGACGTACGGGTGGCGGCGGCGGTGGACCCAAATCGCGCGCCCAGATCGTTCCGTTGTCGAACTGGACGATCATGCCATCAGGCGAATAGACGGTGCCCTCGTTCCAGGCGTCGACCCAGATCCGCGTCGCCGGCGCAAACCAGTCAGGCCATGCGCGGGCGGGCTGACCAGCTTCATTGAGAAGATTGAAGTTGGGTCCGTTCTGGGTGATGAAAGCGGGACTGCCGACGGGACCCGCCCGACATGCTTCGACGCATCTATACGCGCCGGTCAGATTGATCGATTGTGCCGATGCTTCGGTTGCGAATAGCGCGGCCAGAACAACAATGGCGGATGATATCGCTCGCATGAAAAGTTACTCCCGGTTCGTTTAGTGTGACCCCAATCGCGCAGGATGACGCGCGAAGGGCCGCCAGCAGAATCCGGCGGCGGCTTGAAGCTTAGGGGGGACGGGCATGCCGCGCCCGATAACCATGGGTCCAGCCGACGGCAGAAAGGTTCGACCGCAAACGCTAGAATCCCATCACGCGGAAGCCTCGGCAAGCCGCTACGGATTGCGGTGAACAACCGGGATCAGCCCTAGAAGGCGCGTCGGCGACACCGCGGGCAATTAAAGCTCTACGGTTCTTGGAGCATTTGCCGCGGCGCGCGAGGGGCGCTGTTCCGGTGTTTGTCAGAGACCCGCACAACCCTCGTCCGGGCCTCGCTCTTTGTTTGACTGCACGAAACGGACCAGCCGGGGCGGTCTGATGATGTCCGTTGTTCGGGGTAGATCGGAAGTGGCGTTTCGGGGCAGCGAGGACCGGTTTTGACCCGGAGCAGACGTTCGGCCTTTTCCCGAATTCGTCAGCGGCGCGACGGCTTGCTATCATTTCGGAAGCATTGCTGCATCTCCGCGCACCGTTGCTCACCGCTGAAATGGGTTCGATCCGCCCGCGCGGGGCGCATGAACTCGCAGACTTGCGCCAGGCCGTCCGCGTTGAGCCATCTTTCGCGACGACCACGCTGAACCGCAGCACAATCCGCCCTCACTTCATCTGCGCCCGCGGTCTGATGTGCACATTCGTGAGCGAAAATCCAGAGCTTTACGGGCGTTGCCAGACCGGCAAAGCGGTCAGGATTGAGAATTAGGAAGCTGCGAGGCGCGGCGGCGAAATCATGCAGGTCGGGATCGAGCACCGTGGGGTATTGGCCACAGGAAATGCGTCGGCCATCGATCTCCAGCGTCCCTGCAGGCGCGAGCGTGCCGCCGTGGTGATCAATGTAGGTTTCAGCACCGAGATCGGATTCTGCCTTGACCGTCGGCGCGACGCATCCACAGCCGAGCAAAAGCGGGATCATCCTCAACAGGACTAGGGGGGCGTGACGCGTGGCGTACCTCAAGTCACGCTCTCCGGTTCATGTGTTGCCCTAGTGCCGCACACGCCCAATTTCGTGGGCGGGCGGCCTTACGTTGATTGACAATTGACCCATAGCCGAGCCCACTTTGCAAGCTAGCGGTGTCCGCGGGGTGGCGGGGCATTATGCGCATTTCATCAAGAATTTTTACCAGCACCATGGCTGTGGCGACGGTGGCGTCGATCGTTGTCTTCGCAACGAGCGCCCGTGCCCAGCATAGGGGAAACGTGATCCCCGGAAATCCCGGCCCATCCGGTCCGACAGCGACGGACGGAACTGTTCCCATGCTTACTGGCGGCATCGACTACACCGAGGGTGACCCGCCGCCATCGAAACAACAAGACATCCTCGACAATGCGCCATCATCTTTTCCTCACGATTTCCCTCCGCCACCTCCTCCCCCTCCCCCAGATGATCCAGCAAGCATCCCGGTTGATGACACCTCCCCGGATGACACCTCTCACAATCTTGGAGGGCCAGTCGGCCTGAGGTTATATGGATCGAATGGGGTTGCCGGAGTCGGTGGCTCCAGCAGTTCGAGCGGCGGCTTTCGGTTGTCTGACACCGCCGGTTTGATTTCGAATGCAAACGCCCTCACACCTGGTTTTCGCTCGATTACGAGCGGTGGCGGCTTTGGCGCTTACGTGGATGCTTCACGCGCTCTCGACCTGAATGCAAACCAGCGGTTGTGGTTCGGATTCGGCGCCGGCGGGTATTCCGATAACATGACCTTTTCAGCGTCAGCGCTCACGCCGGGAGGCACGAACGCGAACGCGGGATTCGCGCACCGGGATGTCTTCACGACAACCGGCTCCGCCAACTATGCGGTTAACAATTTTTATGTCAGCGGCCGGGCTTCATTTGATTCTGACCATGCCGAGATTACCAACAATCTCGGGGTGCCGGGTGCGCAGGGCAGCACCAATGGTCGCGGCTATGATCTGAGGCTGACGGCAGGCGAACTTTTTCCGCTTTTCAATTCAACCGGGCTAAAGCCGGCGACCATCGTGAAGGCACCGCCCAAGACTCCTGGCGGGTATGCGGTGTTTCTCGATCTCAGTGGGCACTACAGCTATCGCCGGGAAACCCAGGATGGATTCACCGACAGCAGTGGGTTCACCTACGGTGCTCAACAGCTCTCCTACAACGACCTCGGTGCGCGAGCGAGACTGTTGGCTGTTGTTCCCGATCGCGGCTTTGCCTGGATGCCGTTCGTGGGCGCAACATTTGATCACCGTATCGGGTTCAGCGATACCATCGATATACCCGCGCAAGGCCTGACGCCCGCTGACAGGCTTATTCTGTCGCCCGGCAATACATTCTGGGGCACCGAACTTGGATTGGAACTGCTCGGTCGTAGCAACGTGATCTTCGGGATGAAGGCCTTCTATGAGGCAAGCAGCGATATGCAGACCGTCGGCGGGCGCGCTTATCTGAGGATTCCGTTTGAGAACTTCGCCTCGACGACCGACAGCGGCATCCGGGTCCTTAGCCCAAAGGGCATGCCGGTCAAGGCGCCGCCTCCGCCCACTTTGTGGAACTGGACCGGGCTTTATTTCGGCGGGCACGTCGGCGGCGCGTTGAGCGAGACCAGTTTTGCCGACCCGTTCGGCCCGTCAATCTACGGCGACACCGTGCGCAGTCCTGGTTTTCTCGGCGGCGGCCAGATCGGATATAACTGGCAAAAGCCTGGTTCACGCTGGGTGTTCGGTATCGAAGCCGACGCCAGCTTGATGGACTCCGACGGCGACGTCACATGTTTCGCGGCATCAGCCACAATCGTGAACTCGACCTGCCGCGTCCGGCCCCACAGCACGGGAACGTTCACCGGCCGCGTCGGCTACACCTTCGGCCCGGGCGGCCGCTCGCTGATTTACGCCAAGGGCGGTCTGGGCTGGGTTCATGACGAGATCGACATGGCGCTGAATGCCAACGGCAACAACCCGGCGCGAAGAGCCGCCCTTGAGGCCGCGAACAATCAAGGCGTGACGTTATGGGGAGGCACCGTCGGCTTTGGTTTCGAGCACGCGCTTACGCCCGCCTGGTCGCTGAAAGCGGAGTATGACTTTGTCGATCTCGGACACGGCAACGTCGCCAATCTCGGCAACGCCAGCATCATGCCTTTGCCACCATTCACTGTGGGAGTTGTGCCGCCGGGCAGTTCCGGCATCTCACAGAATCTACACGAAATGAAACTCGGTCTGAACTACAAATGGGGCGCCGACCCGCGAGCCTCGGGGTGGACCGCAAGTCCGACAATCTATCGTGACGTCATGCCGGCCACGGGCTGGGAGGTCGAGGCCGGCGGTCGCTATTTCGGCAGCTGGGGTGAATTCCAGAAGGACTACGGTCTGTTCAAGAGCGTGGACCTGCCGCCCCTGTCTGACATTTCGCGGCTGACTTACAGCGGCATGCGAAGCTACTCCGGCGAGTTCTTCGGCCGCATCGAAACCCCGTGGAATGCATTCGTCAAAGGATATGTCGGTGGCGGAGGGACGAACAGCGGCCGCTTGAATGACGAGGATAATGTTGTCGTCTTCGGGCCGGTCGTGGCCGCCTACTCGAACACGCTGTCGCCCGCCGCCACCGGCCGTATCAGCTATGGCGCCATCGACGGCGGATACGACTTCCTGCGCGGTCCCGGATACAAGGTCGGAGCGTTCGCCGGCTACTTCGCCTTCAATCAAACGATGAATGCGTTCGGCTGCCTCGCGATCGCGTCCGTCAACTGCGCACCCAATCCGGTGCCAACATCAGGATCGCCTGTTATCACCGAGAACGACAAATGGACGGCTGCGCGGATCGGCGTCTCTGCAGAGACTATGCTGACGGACCGGATCAAGATCAGTGGGGAGGTTGCCTATTTGCCATGGGTCAACCACACAAGTCTCGATCAGCATTTTGTCGGAAACACCGGCGCTCTCGCGGAAATCATGCCGGCATCAGGAAGCGGTCGCGGCGTGCAAATCGAGGCCGTGATCTCCTACTTCGTTACTCCGCATTGGAGTGTCGGCTTGGGCGGGCGATATTGGAGCATGTGGACGACTCCGGATGGACAGCGAAATTGCACATTCGGCTGTCCGGCAGCAGACTTGGCACCGCAATTCTACCGGGCGCAGGTCGAGCAGATCGGCGGATTCTTCCAGACGTCTTACAAGTTCGATTGGAACGGGGCCGTCGCCAGCTTGTACTGACTATCCATGTCAGCTTCTGCCACGGACCTCCCCGATGTCCGTAGTTCGGTCGCTTTTGGGGGGAAAGCGAACGTCGTGCCGCCACCTCAATTGGGTAGCGATTGACCGGTACAGAACCTCGAAGCGAAATGTAATTCGTTAAGGCGGCATTCGCTGACTCAAAATCGGCCCGCTAATTGAGAAACAATCAGAAACGAATTTGCCTCTAAAACTTAGCAAATCATATTTACTCAACCTTAGATGCCGTCCCGTAGATTTACGGGGTTGGTTGGACTTATTTCGCACAACCCCAGGAGGCTTGCTTGAAGCAGGGCTTTTTGAAATTCCTATCCGACGAGTCCGGCGCTACCGCTATTGAGTACGGACTGATCGCTACGGGAATTGCGCTTGCGATCATTGCTGTAGTTAACGGACTCGGCAGCAACTTGAACACCATGTTTAGCTCGATCAACAGCTCGTTGAAGTAGCCGTTTCGCTACTGGGCATCCGCGATCACCAGGATCGAATTTGAGAGCCGCCGCCGGGCGGCTTTTTTCTTTGGGCGTCGCTATGCGCTTTGTAATTTGATGTCTGGGTTTGGCACTTTTCCGACGTGGTCAGTCTAACTGGCGATGTCGGTTCGTGGGGGTAAAGCGGACTCACGGCCGACATCGCGGAAACGACGCTATTGACCCTTGGCGGACATTTTGATCCGCTGCCTCGCGACGTCTTCCCCTGCGCCGGCTTCACCCATTAGGATGGCGCTCTGCGTTGGAAAGGCCGAGGGACCGATGCGACGGCGCGAGTTCATCATTGGCGGAATGGCAGGAGCCTGGCCGCTGATTGTACGCGCGCAACCAGCGGAACAAAGGCGGCTGGTCGGCGTGCTTATGGGGTCACGGCAGGATGACACCGTAAGCGAGGCGCATCTCACCACATTCCGCAACGGCCTTGCCGACTTGGGCTGGGTCGAAGGCCGCAACGTGCGTTTCGAGATCCGCCACGGAGCCGGCGATCGCGACCGGGTGCGGGCAGGTGCGGTGGAGCTTGTAGAGCTGGCTCCGGACGTCATCTTCTCTTACGGTAGCTCATCGACCGCTGCGCTGAAAGCGGCCACGCTGTCGATCCCGATCGTGTTCGCTGTTGTCAACGACCCTGTCGCACAGGGGTACGTGCCGAATGTTGAGCACCCCGGCGGCAATATCACCGGCTTCAGCTTCATCGATTATTCGACGATCGGCAAGGCGCTCGGCCTGTTCAAGCAGATCGCGCCCGCTGTGACGCGGATCGGCTTTCTGTTCAATCCCGACGACTATCCCTATTACGAGGTTTATCTGCGCTCGTTCAAGGAGCAGCGCGAGGCGCTGGCGCTCGACGTGACGGCCATGCGCGCGCACAGCGACGCCGAGATCGACGCCGCGATCGCGCAGTTGGCGGCGGTGCCGGGCGGCGGCCTGATCGCCCCGCCGAGCGCTTTCAACGCTGTGCATCGCCACGAGATCATCACGCAGGCGCTGGCGCACGGTCTCCCAGCCGTCGTTCCCTTTCGCGAGGCGGTCGCTGACGGCGGGCTGATGTGCTACGCACCGGACGAGACCGATATTTTTCGGCGTGCCGCCCCGTACGTCGATCGGATTCTCAAAGGCGCCAAGCCCGGCGATCTGCCGGTGCAGGCACCGACCAAGTTTGATTTCGTCATCAATCTCAGAACGGCAAAGCTGCTCGGCCTCAATGTGCGGCCTAACCTGCTTGCGATCGCCGACGAGGTGATCGAATAGTGCTCAGATTTCGCTGCGCTGCATGAGTCCGGAATTGGCACGAAATGGATCTCAGGCGATGTCCGCTATCTGGTCGCTAACAGGGCGGGAGCGGACGTCGCGCAGACAGCCCATTTCGGTCGCGAATGACCCCAAGGATCGTATCTTCGGTGCGCAACCTGCTTTCCAGTGCCCGCTGAAGCCGAGCCGGGCGAGGTCGCTCTACGGGCGAGGATGCTCCCAGTCGAGAAGCTCGATTTGATCGAAGGCCCGCCGCGGCGTGCCGAGGAACAGAACGAGCCGAAGGCCATCGGTCAGATACGGGTCTGCGCCGAGATTGACGCGCGGATCGGGCATGGATGATACACCAACGCCCTGCACAAAACCAAAGCGCGAAACGGCTCCGGACATGATCAGGTCCTGCAGCAGATAGAAGCGGTCCTGGTCGACGGCCGGGCTAATTCGATGCGTGGTCAGATACCAGACTTGCGTGGTCAACTTGATGCCGATGTCGCGGCTGATTTGGCCCACCCAGACCTGCAGCCCACCGACCGTGAACGGAGCGAGCCACAGTCTTAGATGATTGCGAAGGCTCACGGTGTTGCGCGCCTTCTGCAATGCGACGTCCTGCTGGCGTCCGAATACATGCAGCGGGCTGACCGGTGCGTTGAGATATTCGCTGCGGAACAGGAAAGCTTGAATCGTCCGATAAACGCTGTGAAGATCGAACGGCTCGTCGAGCCTCCACCCGCGCCCGATGAATGAAAAAAGTGCGTCGAGTCCCTGCCCGACGACGATGATATTGAGCGGATCACCGTTTTCCGAGCCGCTCTTATTGGTGGTGCAGCATGGTAGCTTCGCCAACCTTTCGCGGAGCGTCGCCAGATCGACATCCTCGACCGATCCGGGCGGATAGATGTTGCTGAAATCAACCTTTTCGATCGCATAGGAGCCGCCGCGTACCGGGAGCGCGAATCTGAACAGCAGTTCCTCACTGCCGGTTTCGAACCCCACGCTAAATAATTTCAAGCCGCCTTCACGGTGCGTAAAGACGAAGCCTGCGGCGGTTTGCTTTTGCGGTATGACGTCCGGCACCGGGGCCTGCGCCACTGCGGCCTTGATGGATGCGTTGGCGCTGCCTCGCCACCATGCGCGAAGTAGCTGTTCGACCTCCGCTTCCGAGAAGTAGTTCGGGTCAGTGACAATCGGCAAAAACTCCAGCAGGGAATCGCTAGTGTTGTTCACGCTCAGCCAGATTGCCTGAATGCCGTGGTCCGCCAGAGATGCGCCGAAATAGCGTTGGCTTTCGTCGTCGGTCAAAACCGCTGCGCGAACGGTGACCGCGCCCAGGTGGCGAGCTTCGGCGCGGGACATGAATGACTGTTCTGCTGTCCGATCGGGGGCGGTGACGCCGAACCAGCTAAACCCGGCGATTGCCAAAAGTATCGCCAACGCCAAAGCCACGGCCCGCCAGCGCCATCGTTCCATGGCCTGCCAAATTCGTCGCAGAACCGTTTCTGACATCGCCGGCCTCAGGCAGGACAAAACCCTCGTCAATCTATCGAAGTGGCGATAGACCTGTCGAGCATTGTTCAAGCCTTCTTGCCGTGGTGGTTCACCGATAATGGAGGATTTCCTATGCTTCGGATTTCAGCATTTATTGCTTTCCTAATGCTGCTTGGGACGACTGGTACCGGCGCTTTGGCGGCACAAGATCCGAAAAATTCCTACCCATACTGTTACAGTGTCAACTGCGTCTCGGAATGTAACGCTAAGTCCGTCTATAAAGGTTGCGAAATTACTTGCCAACGCATTGCGAGTACCAAGCCACCTTGCAAGTAGTGCGGCCTGGTTGCGGCGATTGAAGCGTGGTCTACTGGCCGTAGAGGAATGACCTTGGTGTGCATCCCAAACGGATGAGTTGCCGCTGAACTTGACTTCCGGTTCTGGTACGAAACCGACATGCCGCGATGTCCGCAGTTTGGTCGCTATCGGAGGGAAAGCGGACATGGCGGTTATGAGCGCCGACTTCCGAGTTTGACCCACTGGACATTGCGGCCAAGCGGAAAGCGACGACATCTGTTCGGTTTCCGACCGCGAAGACCGCATGCTCGTGGCGTGGTATCGTTCCTTCGACCAAGGCGGCGCTCGCGCTGGAGGCGTTCATGCTGGGCATCATCGGACGGCGGAAATTGATAGTCGCGCTTGGCGGCGTGGCGGTCACTTGGCCGCTGGGGCTTCAGGCGCAACAGCCGTCCAAAATCGCGAAAATTGGGTTTCTTGGGTTGAACCCAGCTTCTAGCTTCACGACCCGGATCGAGGCGCTGTGGAAGGGGCTACATCAACTCGGATACGTCGAGGGCAAGAACTTGCTCGTTGAGTATCAATGGGCCGATACAGTTGATCAGCTTCCTGAACTCGCGGCGCAGTTAGTGCGCATGAAGGTCAATCTGATCTTTGCGCCGGCCTCTACGTTCGTTGAACCCGCGCGTCAGGTGACCAAGACCATCCCAATCGTCTTTGCGAGCCATGCTGATCCGGTTGGCGTCGGCCATGTGCAAAGCTTGGCACATCCCGGTGGTAACCTCACTGGCCTTTCCATGCTTAATACCGAACTTGCGGCAAAGGAGTTGGAAATTCTGCATGAAGCCATTCCACAATCCACACGAATAGGCATTCTCTGGAACCCGACAACGCCCTCCCACGGACCCGCAATGCAATCGCTTCAAGACGCTGCGTCAAGCCTCGGTGTCCGCTTATATCCAGCACCAACGCAAAGGGTCGAGGATTTTGAAAGCGCGTTCGCTTCGATATTGGGCGCAAACGCTGACAGTCTTCTCGTGTTGGCTTCACCTATGAGCTACTCGGATCGCGGAATGCTTCTGGCGCAACTTGCGCTCAAGAACAGGCTACCAGCAATGTTTGGATTCAACGAGAACGCGGAGGCGGGTGGCCTGATGAGCTATTCGGCAGACATCCTTGATCTCTATCGGCGCTCGGCAGTCTACATCGACAAAATCCTCAAGGGCGCAAGCCCAGCCGATCTGCCCGTTGAACAAGCGTCAAAATACGAACTTGTTATCAATTTGAAGACTGCCAAGGCGCTCGACCTCGAATTACCTGCCGGGCTGCTTGCCCGCGCCGATAAGATCATCGAATAAACAATCCTATGTCGCCGTATGGCACATTTGAGACATGCAGACAGACTCCGGAAATGTCCGTTCTGCGGGGTGGACCGGAAATGATCGGCGGACGGCCAAAACAACTCAATTGACGACTTC
>Ga0210401_10003053_pt1 | contig 18049 bp, 9 predicted proteins | sample IncBWH32MmetaG_FD_150866 | JGI IMG/M metagenome (GOLD analysis project Ga0210401, IMG submission 150866) | Forest soil microbial communities from Barre Woods Harvard Forest LTER site, Petersham, Massachusetts, United States - Inc-BW-H-32-M | ecosystem: Environmental > Terrestrial > Soil >... | reverse complement strand
CTTGTGGAGATCGTATTCAGAGACGTACACTCGCGCGCGCATTTTGTCCAAGTCGGCAACCTCCGCCAATTCCGTGCCCTCTGCTACGTAAGAGGCCAGTCGATCACCAACACGCGGGGTGAGGACGATGCCGGAAATGGGACTAGCGACGTCGAGGGAAGCAGCCTGGGCTCCAACGTCGCGAGATTGCTCGGCAAGACGGTCGCGGTCTTGCGTAGTTGAGCCAATGTCAGAGTAGTGAAGCACGGCCGATGTGGCCCGCATCCCGGCGACGGCATAGTCGGCCCCCGTACGATCGACCTTCGATTGGAGCGGGAGGTTGCTCATGCGAAAGAGAGGAGCACCGGCGGCAACGTGCATTCCTTCTGCCGCATAGACGCGGGTAATCGTACCTGGCACGAGCGATCGTACGATGGCGCGCTCCTGGGATTCGAGAAGAAAGCGACCCTCGATGGTTTCATGCCACAAGGGCAGACAAAAAAAAGCAAATAGCGCACCGAAGAGGTACAGCGGCTGGCGAAATAGGGCCCAGGAGCGAACGCGGTCTCTCTTGTCCAGATACACGAATTTCATAAAGTTCACCAAAGTACGAATGCGGCTGCGAAAAATGACAGCTGCGGTCAACAACTCCGGAATAAAGGACCAGTCGGGATCAAAATTGCGGAAGACATTGCCGACGAAACGAGCCAGGATGTAGAGCACGGTGTAGCTGTAAAGGCTGGAAACCAAAGCGTAGGCCACGAATCCGAATCTCCGCCGGCGGGGAACGTAGGGAACTTCGACGGGCAAATCCCAGATATGTTTCTTCACCCAAGCGGAGACGTAGGCTGTCGAGTCTTCCTTCAATTCGCTCAAGCCGAGCAACTCGCACATCATGTAGTAGCCGTCAAGTTTCATCAGAGGATTAAAGTTGAGGAAGAGGGATGCAATACCGGTGATCAGCATCATGATGTATGCGGCGTTATGCAGCGGAGTGTCGGGTGGCGTATCCCACCAAACTATGGTGGCGACAGCGCAAATGTAGAGCTCGGACCAAGCGCCAGCCATGGCGATGATGAACCTTTGGAATCGCGTGCCAAGTACATGGCCTTCGGTCGTGTCGGTGTAGAAGGCTGGCGTCAGGTAGATTAGGAGAAAGCCCATCGCAGGGACGCGGGCGCCAAAATGCTTGGTGGCGTGGCCGTGTCCGGTCTCGTGCCAGCACATGGCGACGATCGTACCCACATAGAAAACGCCGAGATCACCCCAGCCTTTTTCGGTGAAGTTGTAGAACTGCAGCGTGTCACGGCCGATTTCACTCCAATGGGTGACGGTGATCCCAATCATGACGCCGAACAGAAGCAGAGTGAGCGCGGTAAACCACCCAGTATAAATCCAGTAGGTGTATTTGTAGAGCCAGGTGAGGTAGTTGTCGGGATTAAACGCAGGGAAGGTGATTTCGGCGAGATCGCCCCACTTATTTTTCTTTGCTTTAAGCGACTTCCGCCGCTTTTGAGCGTCTTTCTGCATCAACAGAACGTTTTTTTCCTGGGGCGTCCGGTACCAGAAGTCGATGGCGTCGAGAGCTGCGGAGAATTCGCGCACGTCCTCGGGGTTGCACTGGGTGTTGGTCTGGGCGGTGAAAAGCTGGGCAATTTCTTCATAAGAGCGGCTGCCATTAAAGAGTTGAGCCAGCGTCCAATTCGCCGGAGGAAAGCGATACATACACTCGTGAGCGCGTACTAAAGCGCGGACGACAGGCTGTCCGTCCTCTATGTGTTCCTTCCAGACCACGTCAGGAGGGAATCGCGGGGGGCGCTGCGAGAGGGTGCGGGCCGGTATCTCCGGGAGCGCAACACTAAGGACTCGGGTGACGTTCATGGCGCCTGGTTGAGGTGCAGGGCCGCGGTCATCCCTGGTCGCAGGGCGCCGTGGTCGCCGACGAGTTCGACGAGGACTTCGAAGGTGCCGCTGGCGGGGTCGATGACAGGGCTGATCTCGCGAACACGGGCAATGTGCTTTTCGCCAGGAACGTCTACGGAGGTAATTTCGAACTGCTGTCCGTGATGAAGGCGATCAAAAAGTTTCTCGGGCAGGGTGAAGCGCATCAAAAGTGGAGATTCTTCGGTGATCCAGAACAGACGTTCGCCTTTGGCGACGTTTTGTCCTTCGCGAACGTAGCGGCGAGCGACGATGCCGCTGAACGGCGAGGTTACCCTGGTCTTTTCCAGTTCGAGTTCCAGTGAGCGCTCCTCTTGGAGCGCCGTACTATATTGCTCCATTACATGCTTGATTCCCCATTGTTCAGATTCGGATTTATACCTGGCGTGCTGGAGTTCTTCCTCGGAGATGAGGCCAAGATCCCAGCGACGCTGGGCGCGACCGTAGTCCGCCTGGAATACTTCCGCCTCGGCCTTCCAATTCATGATGTCGGCGTCGATTCCACGGCTTTTGGCACGGGCGGCTTCGAGATTTGCTGCGATCTGGCGGTCGTCGAGTTGGGCAAGCAGGGTGCCGGACTTGACGCGAGAGGATGCGTCGACGAAGATTTTCGTGACGACGCCATCGCGTTGTGCGGAGAGGTCGAGTTGATGCTCGACGATGATCGGGCCGGTAACGAGGAGAGCGGAGTCTTGGGCGTCAGATGGTCGAATAGGCAAGGCGGGGGAAGCGGGGGCTGGAGCGGGAGCCGGCGTGGCTGCGTTTGCCGTTGAAAGCGCGAGAGGTTTCTCGTCACTGCAACCCACAGCCAACAAGAGAATCCCAAACGTCAAGAAAACCTGGAAAAGCCGCGTTTCTTTCCTCAGCCGCACATTCACCATCCCAGCCAAGACCAGAGTTTGGAACAGAACCAGATGTAAGGATGCCGCAAGAAAACGTAGCCCGCTGGATACGTTCCAACGCGAACCTTCCCTCGGCCCTCCATTCCGGCACGAATCGCGCCTTCCGGATTCTCGATCGCGACGCGTGAATAGAACACCGGAATTTCATGAAGGCTTTCCGCTTTCTCGCTGATAATGACCACTTGTCCGTGAAACGTTCGAGCCGGATAGCTATTCAATTTGACCGAGGCCTTCTGCCCATTCTTCAGCAAGCCCGCATCGTCGTCTTCGATCGCAACATCGACAATTGCACGTGAGGTGTCCACCACTTCGGCAAAGGAATCGCCGGGCGCCAGCTTGCGGCCGGCGAAACTGTCGACGCGAGGCGTCGAGATGATCCCCTCGATGGGCGACCGTAATTCCGACTTCTCCAAAAGCTCCTGAGCCCGCGAAAGTTCGGCTCTCCAGTAGTCGGCCTGCACCCGTTCCGCTCCTGCTGCTGAGCCGTCGTTGACAGCCAGGTGGTGGTTCATCTGCATTAGAGCGGATTCGTATTTGGACTGGGTTTCGGCCAAGGTCGATCGTGAATTCCAATTCTCCATTTCTGCCAGAATTTGGCCGGCCTGCACGCGTTGACCCTCACGGACGAATACCTTACTGACAATGCCTTCGGTTTCCGCTTGCACCTGCGCGCGATGCACCGGCGTAACGACGGCCTCTCCGTCCACCCGCAGTGGCAAGGGAAAGGCCACCAAGAACAGGAGCGCAGCGGCAGAGAGCGCGAGGATGAGTATTCGCCGGCGCTTCTCCATGGCCATAAACTTGCGTTTGCGCAGAAGTACCGGCTCAAGCACCGATATGAAAGGAACTTCCTTGTACATCTGAGCATTCCGCAACGCGACCGTAGCCTGGCTGGCCAGCAATTGCAGGATTTCAACGTGGGCCGGCGCCAGGAAATCGGGATCGCTGGCCTCCAATACCAGCATGCCAACGCGGCCGGTGTCGTCATTAAGAGGCATGGCATAGAAGCCCCGCATGCCACATTCGCTAAAGTATTTCTTGAATTTCGCGCGCGTCTCTTCCCGATCGGCGTCAATGGTGTCGCCATGCTGACGGACGTGTAGGACTTCCTCCGACAAACTGGCCCACTGGAGGATATCGTTGAGCGCCGCGATCTCCGGAAGGTCGGCGCTAATCTGCGCGAGACCACTGACTGCGCTTAGCCTGAATCTGCCCCGCTGGTCGAGTGCGATGGCCGCACGTTCGTACGGAATTACCGCCTGCGGAGCGTTGACAATGGTCTGGAGCATGCGCTCAAGATTTAGCGTTGATGTGATTTCGTGGCTGACATTGTTGAGAGTTTCAAGGATTTCGACTTTGCGCTCCGCCATCATCAAACTCGCGTTGTGCAGGGCGTTTGAAGCCGTGTCGGTCAGACTGCTCAGCACGAAAAGATCGTCGTCGTCGAATGCATGTCCGTCTGATTTGTTGACGGCCTCGACGACGCCGACGAGGGATTCGCGGTCCATGATGGGGACCGCGATCAGGGAATGGACGACCTCCTGGCCGGAGTGTTCGTTGCGTAGAACCAGCCGAGCGTCTCTCGCATCCGAGATGCAGACACTCTCGCCCGTATCCGAAAGAGCGCCGGCAATACCTTCGCCGGGTTTAACGACTTGCCCCGTAAAGGCCGTAGGATCGTGTCCGGATTGCTGCAACAATTCCAGCGTCTCATCCGGATGCAACAGCCAGATATTTACGGCCTGGCAGGAAAGAATCTCCAGGAACTTGGTAGCGATCAACGGCAGAAGCTCTTGCATCTCGAGTGTGGACGAGAAGACCTTCTCCAAATCGTAGAGCTGCGTGAGACGAGTAATCGAGGTCAGGGTACCGTGCCGTTCGCTCTCGTAGGCTTGTGCCGACACGATCGATGCGGCCGCCACTCCCGATAGAGGGAGCAACGCGTTGACCGCTTCCCTGGACAAATCTTGATCAAAAGAAAGAATCTCCAGCGTTCCCACTAAATTGTCGCTGTTGACCAGCGGGATGTAGCACAATGACCGGAGCGTCCTGCGCGCATCGATGTGCGGGTAATCCTCGCGTTTCAACTGCGACGCGGTCCGCAGGATCGGTTCGGCTTTCTCAAGCAAGCCACCAAGAAGCCCGCAATCGGATAGGATTGACGCATCATGAACGGCGGCCTCGCCGATCGCGGCCTTCGGGATCCAGAAAGTGTTTGAACCATCCGAGCCGAGCGTGTATACGCTGACTGTGGATTGCGGGATGAGTTCGGCGACAAATCTTGCCAGCGCGCGCGCACGCGGAACAACCTCCTGCTCGGCGAGCAAATGGGTCGATAGACTGGAGATGTCAACAATCAAATCTTGATCAGAACTGGGCAACGGTGGACTTTCTGCCCGGCGTTCCTTTGCCAAGGGCCATCAAGGGACGGGTACCTTGCTTTTGCGGGGCAGTTTATTTAACTTGTGCGCGCACTCTAACAAAGGGCTTCTAGAGTGTCAACGGTGGCAAACTGGAACACACGTCCAGGGAGAGACGCAACTTGGAAATCGAGACAAGAACGCAGGATGGAGTAAAGGTCGTAAAATTGAAGGGACGCCTGTCCATGGGAGTTCCCCTCGACCGCTTTAATTCGACTCTCACCGAAATTCTGGCGCAGGGCGAAAACAAAATTGTTCTGGACCTTGAAGAGATGACCACCGTTGATTCGAGCGGCATTGGCGCACTCATGCGTCACCTTACGGCCGCGAAACACGGCGGCGGCGCCATCCGGTTGTACAAGCCCTCGAAATTTACGGTACAGACTTTGAAACTGGTTAGTCTTCTGAACCTGTTCAAAACGTACGACGATCTTCCCGAGGCAATCTCCTCCCTGCAATAGGCATTACCGGTAGGCGCAAATACTTGGGGACTTTTGGTAAGGAGAAGGACTCCGAGGGGCAAGCAGTCAGGGTAATCGTCGGAGATAAATGTTATCAACGTTTTTGAGTCCACAGACGGAAGGTCTACTCGAACGTGGAAATAGCACGATTTTCATACTCGCCCGTCCGCAGGCCACTTGCGATCGGGTGCAGTGGGGTTTTCTGAGTACCTCGGTGAAATCCACTTGATTGTCGGTTGAGCGACCTACCAGGAGTTGAGCCAATCTGATGCGGTAAATTAGCAGTCGGTAGACCGGTGGCGTCACAAAGTGCACGGAAGCGGTTGATACTCGACAAAGGCAGTCATCCAGGAAAGACATTAGTAGAAGCCGTGAATGGATTAAGATAGGGAGCACGAGTATTTAGGGGTAGCTGCGCTTTTCCTCAATCTCATCAGGTCCGAAAACATCGACGAGGAGCCTAGATAACTCAGATCTGATTATGCAATGCTCCTACTGCAAAACGGAAAATTTGCCGACAGCAACAGATTGTAAGGTGTGTGGCAAGACTCTGCGTGGGCCAGATGGGAGAACGTCTAGCGACGCGCGTCCGAATCGGACTGCGCCACCTTCGAAAGAAGCGGATCTGCTCGGAACATACATGGGCACCGAGACGCCCGCGACTCCCGGTGCCTGGACGGCTGCCAGCCCAGGGCCCCCGCCCGCTTCCCCATGGGAGCTTGGACCCGGCACCGTTCTTGGCAGCCGGTACGAAATTCTCTCACTCTTGGGACAGGGCGGTATGGGCGCGGTCTATAAGGCGCATGATATTGAACTCGAACGCCTGGTAGCCCTGAAGATCATTCGCCCTGAACTGACCACTAATCCGGAAATGCTCCGGCGCTTCAAGCAGGAACTGATTCTTGCGCGGCAAGTCACCCACCGGAACGTCATTCGCATCTTCGATCTGGGGCAGGCAGACGGCTTCAAATTCATCACCATGGAATACCTCGAAGGCGAGGACCTTCGCGCAATTCTCAAGAAGAAGGGGAAGTTGCCTCCGGACGAAGCGGCCCGCATCGTTCTTCAAATCTGCCGCGCCCTGGAAGTCGCGCACGGCGAGGGCGTGATTCATCGCGATCTCAAGCCCCCAAACATTATGCTGGATGCGAATGGCCGCGCTTACGTAATGGATTTTGGCATCGCTCGTTCCGCGAATCTTCCGGGGATGACGCAAACAGGCGCGCTCATTGGCACGCCCGAATACATGTCCCCGGAACAGGGCAAAGGGGAAAAACTCGACGAGCGCTCCGACCTTTTTTCACTCGGTGTCATCTCCTATGAGCTGGTCACCGGTCAATCGCCGTTTTATTCAGACACACCTCTAGCCACACTTTGGAAGCGCATGCAGGAAAAGGCCAAGCCTCTCTGTGAGGTGGATCCGGCCATTCCCAAGCCGCTCAGCGACATTGTTGCCAAAGCGATGGAGATTGAGCCCACGGATCGTTTCGCCAGCGCCGGAGAAATGGCCCAACAGTTGGAGTTGTGGTTGGGTCCTTCTGCGGGAACTTCCGTCATCTATGTTTCCGCGCCGCACAAGAAATCTTATTGGAAATGGATCTCCGCCGGCTTGGCCGTGTTGCTCGTATTGGGTGGGGTGGCGTTTCGTTTCGCGAATCCCAAACCAAAGGCCGCCCACCCGCCAGTGAGTGTTCTGGTTGCGGACTTCACGAATCACACGGGCGATCCCGTCTTTGACGACACACTCGAGCCAATGTTCAACGTCGCTCTGGAAGGCGCCAGCTTCGTCAACGCATTCAGCCGGGGCGACGCGCGCAAGCTCGCCCAACAGCTTCCTCACCCCACGGACAAACTCGATGAGCAGCCCGCGCGCCTGGTCGCAGTTAATCAAGGCGTCGGCGCGGTCATCACCGGCGAGCTCAGCCGACGTGGCGACAAATACAGCATCTCGGCAACAGCCCTGGACGCGGTAAGCGGAAACGTGATCGCCAAAGCGGAAGCCACCGCCGATAATAAGGACGAGGTGCTTCTTGCTATCCCAAAGCTGGCGGCTCCCATTCGGAAAGCGCTAGGCGACACGACTCCTGAATCAGTCCAGCTGCACTCTACGGTTGGAGCCTTTACCGCCGCCTCACTGGAGGCTGTCCACGAATACGGCGTCGGAGAGCAACTGCAATTTGCGGGCAAGATGCAGGACGCCCTGCAATCATATGCCAAGGCCTCGGAGCTAGACCCGAACTTTGCGCGCGCCTATGCCGGTGAATCTGCCGTTGCCGCGAACCTGGGGCAACTCGAGGACTCCGAAAGGTTCGCCAAACTGGCGATGGAGCACGTCGATCGGATGACCGATCACGAACGCTATCGTGTCCGTGGCTTGTACTACATGGGAACCAGCAACTGGCAGAAATGCATTGAAGAATACGGCGAACTGATCAATCGCTACCCGGCCGACAATATCGCGTATGGCAATCTCGGCAGTTGCTACGGACAATTGCGTAATTTCCCCAAGGCCCTTGAGGCGTTGCGGCGAGCGGTCGAACTCGTTCCGCAGGGCGCTCAGCAGCGCTTCGCTCTGTCCTTTAACAGTACTTACGCCGGAGATTTTCAGGCTGGGGAGCGGGAGGCGCGGAAGGTCGTACAAATGATGCCGTCCCACGATGCGTATCTCGCTCTCGTGGAGTCCCAACTCGGGCTGGGCCAGTTTGCTCAAGCCGCCGAAACCTACCACACGTTGGAAAAGCTTAGCGCAATGGGCGCTTCCACCTCCGCATCAGGCCTTGCCGATCTGGCCGTCTACGAAGGCCGTTTTTCCGAAGCCGCGCGAATATTAGAAAGTGGTGCGGCTGCCGACTTGAAAGCCAAGCGATCTGAAAACGCCGCCAACAAGTATGCTGCGCTTTCGCGGGTGCAACTTCTGTTGGGACATAGGCCGGCCGCGCTCGTCGCCGCGGACAAGGCCTTGGCCAACAGCCAAACGATGCAGGTAAAGTTCCTGGCCGGCCAAACTTTTGTTGAAGCCGGAGAACCTGCCAAAGGGGAGAAACTCGCTGCCGCTCTCGCTGCCGAGGCGCAGGCCGAGCCTCAGGCCTACAGCAAGATCATCGAGGCTGACGCCGCCATGAGCAAGGGAGACCCGCGAAAGGCCGTTCAGTCCCTGACAGAAGCAAACAACTTCTTGGATACCTGGATCGGCCGTTTCGAGCTTGGCCGCGCTTATCTGCAAGCCGGGCTTTTCGTAGAGTCGGATGCGGAACTCGAAAAATGTCTCAAACGCCGCGGTGAAGCCCTGGAAGTCTTGATGAACAGTGTGCCCTCCTACGGCTATTTCCCGCCCGTGTATTTTTATCAGGGGCGCGCACGGGAAGGCATGAACAGTTCCGGATTCCGCGATTCCTACCGAACCTATCTGAGAATCCGCGAGAACGCGGGAGAGGACCCGTTGCTTCCCGACATCCGCCGGCGCCTCGGGCAGTAAAGTACCAAACTGAAGAATGTGCAGGCCCGGCAGTCCGCCAGCACAGCGTGGCGCTCTGTCAGCGCTACTTCCAATACTTCATTCCAAGAGTGGTCCCAGCCCTACTTGAACTGAATCGTCGTCGCCTTCACCGCGGTACCGTCGCTCAATGTCACCTCAACCGTGAAATAGCCGGCGACTGAGCCGATGGTAGAAGCCGTGTCCCAGTTGAAAATGAACTGGGGAGAGCTGAAACGGAAAGTGCTGTTTCCTTTCGCTCCAATCGTTGGCGAATACAGCAGAACGCATGGCGGAACGCTCGATGATGCGGGGGGAACCGTACGGCCCGTGGTCGGGCACGCCTGCATCAATTTGAGCGTACTCAGGTCGCTGATAGGATTTCCGTTAGCGTCAAGAATCTCCCATTTGAGGGGGACAGCCGAGCCTTGGTTCACCGAACCCGAGAAAGTGGGCGCCGTGATTGTGCCCGCTGTGCTCAGCGGCGAAAGGAAACCGACGAAGAGACACGGCACTGAGATAGGACCTGCCGTATTGGAAGGAACGCTTTCTCGGCCATCGCTGAGCACCGTAGTCACGAAATAACTGTACGTGGCGCCGCACGCCACTTTAGTGTCGGTGAACGTGAATGGGCTCGGAAGCGGCAGGGTCATACCATTAGCCGAAACCGTGGTGTAGGGCGGCTGGCTGAACGCCACTCCGTTGATCGATCGGTAGATGTTGAAGGCAGCGATCAGGCTCTGGCCGAAACTCGGCGGCGTCCAGCTGAGCAGCGCGGTGTTCGATGACGTGAGTGCCGCACTCAAATCCGTCGGGTTACGAACATAAGAGTTTATCGTCTGGGTAGTGACCTCTCCGATTCCGCCGAACCGAGTCTGTCCGCCAAACCGGGTCTGTCCGCCAAACCTTGTTTGTCCCCCGAATCTAGTTTGTCCGCCGAACCGGGTCTGACCACCAGACCAGAAATTGTTGCCCGTAGCGCCGACCTGCCGCAGCTCGATGCTGGCCCAATCGTTGAAGCCCTGTAAGCTGGCCTCGATCTGGCCATCGAAATTGATGTCCTGATTTGCTGACCATGCAATCGAGGCGGCTGGGCCCTGTAAACGGAACATAGGCCGGTCCGTCGGCAAGAGAGGTGTTCCGTCGCAGTGGCCCTTGGCGGGACTGCCAAAGGCCTGGTTGGGCGCGTACCACTTGGTGGTTGGGTGGATCGGGTTCTCCAGCACGTTGGCCGGCGACGCTGCGCTCTCATTCAGGGAGTTCAGACCCTGTTCCGAATAATCCAGCACACCGTCAAGCAGGTCCACCTGGAACATATAGTTCATCACACTCTGGTAGTTCGGTTTGCAGTTCGGCTCAAAACTGAACGCGTAGCCCCCTGTCGCCGGAGTGCGGAACAATCCTCCATGCGCTAACCCAATCGAATGCCCGAGTTCATGCATGAAGGTTCCGGATTCCACCGCCACGCTTTGACCGTCGACGCCCCAGAGACCCAGGCTTACAAGCGAATCTGCTCCGCCCAGGTCGGAAACGCCGGATCCGCTCCCAACAACACCGGATGCAACCGAAAGAAAGGGATCGGTGGACGAGGTCGGCGCAGGCGTCGCGCTGTCGACTTGTATCGTGAAACTCGTCGCAGTGGGAACGCTCTGGACAAGATAAGTGTTGTTCAGATTTGGGTTGGTGATGGCGTCGGAAATGGTGATGCGACCGTTCGGGAGACCCGTGTCGGTCGGATCAGGCGCAAGGCCGTGAGGATTTAGCGTTGTGAACGTAAGCGTGTTGCCCGACACCGCAATATTCGTCAAGCTTCCATCCTGGAAGCTCAAGCTCGGCAACCCCACGGCCACCCCGAATATTGCCTCGTGATAACTGTTGTTCTGCCCTGATGGGAAACGCCGTTTGCAGAGTGGGCCCGATCCCGGGGTCCCGCCAGGAGGCGTCCGGGTGTCACACGACGTCTCGTCCGGGTAATTCAGCGGCTGGCTTTTCAGGAACGAAAAGCCTGTTTTCCAGCCGACCACTCCCGCCAAGCCGGGGAATGCGCAGTAGACCGCGGGCGAGACGCCAGTGTTATCAGAGCACGCTTGCGCAACAATTACATTATTGTCGTCGGGCAGAATATGTACATTGATGTTGTGACCATTTGAGCTGAACGCGCTGGTGAGCTTGCTGATGGCCTGTGGATCCGGCCGATAGGATACCCCGCTCGTGTCGCACGTTGTGCTTCCATTCGCATTAGTGATTACTTTCGTGCACATATAATCGAGTTGGATGAAGACATCTTGATTACCATGTGTGGCCCCCGAAAGAGCTACCCACGATGGATCGTTGGTCTTCAAGGGGCAAGTTCCCTGATTGCTCATTCCCCGGTTGGCCCCGGCGTCGCAGTATCCCTGACTTGTCTTCCAGACGTCGAGCAGGCCATCGTGGTCACTATCTTGAACCGTCGTACTAAAGATAATTGCTCCCCACGAAACGCAACCCTTGTTGCTGGTAGACGGTACCACCACAGTCGATTCCGAAGATTCGCCGGCTTGGACTGCGGTCGAACCTGAGGGTGTAGTCGCGTAGGTATTGGGGAACCAAGTCGGATTGTCCCAGGTGCCGTTGTATTTGCCGGGGAAGGGCGGATTGGTCCCGTACAGTGAGGGAAGCAACGTGCTGTGCGCCAATTTTCCGGCGCCGTCATAATTGTTCAAATAGACTTGCTGAGTTTTATTGGACTGGCCATTTCCAACGATGTGGGTGATCTTACTTGCCACCGGAGCCGCCTGATCGTTCCCCGCCTGATAGAATCCCAGCAATGGCTGGTTTGTGGTTTGCGAAGTGTTGCTGGGTGCAAACGCTCCATCGTAGAGAATGACTGCGTTCAGCGGAGCAGTTGGCACCAATAGGCGGTAGATGATGACAAGAGTTGCCCCCAACGTGAAGGGCACATTGCCGGACTTCCCATTGTCGGCCAGCCGAACCGTGTACGACGTGTTTGGTTGGACGTTTCCGTTCGCATCTACTGGTATCAGGTTGCTCACGTCCGCTCGGTACGCCACCATGGTTTTGGAGCCCTGCGATGAGCCTGCGCAACCTCCCGAACTCCACGACACCGGAGCGTTGGGGTTGCCCAGGGCTACTCCGGTGATGGGATAACCTCGGAAGAATCCGTTCTGCCCGGCGAACGTCCCCGAGCTCTCGACGGTTTCCCAATAGAGAAACGCCGCCACGACATCGGCGCCGGCGGGCACCTGTTGCGCAGGCACGTTCGTAGCGTAGGCGGCTGGATCGGGAATGGTGATAGTCCCCGTGGCAAAGCCGCTTCCATCACCCAATCCGCTCAGACCCACGCCGCCAACCACATAGTCTCCCGTAACCGTGTAGTTGTTGCTTAACCCCAGCGGGAGCGTAGTCTGCGCAAAACCATTTTGGGAAAACCCGAACACAAAGAGTGATCCCAATGCGATCGTAATACGTATTAGTCGCCGACACCCCAAAATGGCGCCCAGGATTGAATGAACGGTTTCCATGATTAGCCTCTCTTGTTACGAACCTTGGAAGGGGCCCACTGCGGCGCCGCGGATTGTCTTAAGGCGTGACCTTAGGTATGACAATCCGCACCGGAGTCTTACAAACTACACACTTTCATTCGCCAATTTCCCGTTTTCACAGTTGACAATGATGGAGGACTTACGATTGGACAGCAATCAACGACCATTCTCGGGCTAAGTTGAAGTTCCTTAGCATTCTACTAGCTGAGTGAAGAAACCTTGAATGAACAGTTGGGCACGATACTCTGATTCCGCAGTCTCGTCAAGTACAGGCGGAGTGTGGCAGTGAACCCGCAGCCAGAGAATGCCAAAACCGAGAGATCGTTCGACGATGCTCTCGCCGATTGCGATTGGACAACGCATCCGGAAACTCTGCTGTCGAATGCAAACGTCCTATCGGTCAACACCCAGGCCGGCCGCCAAAATTGTCCGGAAGTCCCGTTGTCGGCCGTTAGAATTTTTAGAACTTCGGTATGTTGTTTCGGTGGAAACATAGTGGTTCTGGTACTTGCCACGCTGAGGGCGTGGGGGACCCTACCCGGAAGTCATTGGATCAACGGGAGTTTCCTGGTCAAATTGGATGACGCTTCGATGCGGTATCTCAGATTCCGTTTCTCTGCATTAAAATACATGTCTTGACATAACCCGCCGCCCTGATTTAGAAGGTATCTCAAATAGGTGAGTCGAGTGGTGGGTTAAGGTTGCCCGGAGTCAGAGCGAACGAATCTGGCGTTGCGGAGAGAACGTTTCCGCGACTTGCAAGTGCCCCGTCCGGAGCACTCCCCCCGTGTGTGTACAAAACCGTCGAAATGGTGCACGAAAGGAGCAGTCCATGGAGTGGGCATCTATGAAGCGGCATTTTATTCTGAGTTTCGGGGTAGCGTTCGCGATTTGTATGCTGGTGGTGACGGGAGCGTCTGGGCAAACAGGCACGACATCGGTTCACGGTGTGGTGACGGATAAGAGTGGCGCGGCTATTACGGGGGCCCAGGTAACACTGACCAGTACGGACCAAGGAGCGCAACGGACGATCGCGACCGAAGCGCAGGGGGAGTTTGAGTTTTTGGCCTTGCAGCCGGGGACTTATGTGCTGACGGTGGACTCGCCCGGTTTCCGGAAATACGACCGGAAAAATCTACAGTTGCTGGTGAACACACCGGTGACGGTGAACGTGACGATGGAAGTGGGATCGTCGTCACAAACGGTGGAAGTGTCGGCGCAGGCCGAAACGTTGAATACGACGGACGCATCGCTGGGGACGGCGTTCAGCACACGACAGGTAATGGATTTACCGCTGGAAGCGGGCAACGTACCGGAATTGCTGTCGTTGCAGGCGGGCGTGGCGTACACCGGGAACCGTCCTGACATTAATAAGGATACCGATACGCGAAACGGCTCGGTAAACGGCGCGCGAAGCGACCAGAGCAACATAACGCTGGATGGAGTAGACGTTAACGCGGACACCAAGGGATATGCATTTACGTCGGTGTTGCCGATCACACAGGATTCGGTGCAAGAGTTTCGCGTGACCACTTCGAATTACAACGCGGATGAAGGGCGTTCATCGGGAGCGCAGGTGGCGCTGGTGACCAAAAGCGGATCAAACCAGTTCCACGGATCGGCGTTCGAGTCGCATCGCAGCACCGGGACGAGCGCGAACGATTACTTCATCAAGCTTGCCGAACTGCAAAGCGGCCAACCGAACGAACCGCCCAGACTGCTGAGGAATAACTTCGGCGGGTCTTTAGGCGGACCGATCAAGAAAGATCATCTATTCTTCTTTGTCAACTATGAAGGGCACCGGCAGCGGGAAGATCAGAGCGTGGTGCGCATTGTGCCGAGCCAAACGCTTCAAGACGGGGTGATCCTGTATCCCTGCGCGGATCCGACAATGTGCCCGGGCGGAACGGTGCAAGGTTTGTCGGCGTCGCACGCGGTGCCCGCAGGAGACTTTGGTTTGGGACCAGCGCAGATCAAGGGCATGGACCCCCAAGGGATCGGTGTAAGCACCGGCGTGATTGTTCCATACTTCCAGTCGTTCGCCCCGTTTGTTCCGAACGACAACTCGGTGGGGGACGGACTGAATTTCGTTGGCTACCGGTTTAAAGGACCGCTGGCGATCGACACGAACTGGTACATTGCGCGGGCGGATTACAAGATCACCAACAATCACTCGATTTTCTGGCGCGGCGCACTGCGAAACGATACGAACGGCGCCTGCACGCAAGCATGCGTTCCGTATCTGCCGGGTCAGCCTCCCGAAAACTCCTCGGTGGATTACAGCAAAGGCTATTCGGTCGGATATGTGGCGGTGTTGCGGTCGAATCTAGTGAACAACTTCCGTTACGGGTATACCCGCCAGAGCTTGGGGGAGATCGGCAATCAGACCCAGGATCAGCTATTTTTACGGAATCTAAATGACAACAACGGTCCGAACAACTCGGCCCTCGCGGTAACGAACACCACGGCGTTTCAAGTACCGGTGCACAACTTCGTGGATGATATTTCCTGGATCAAGGGGCGGCACACCTTCTCGTTCGGCGGAAACATAAACATCCTGCGCAATCCGCAATCCAACAACACAAATTCGTTCACATCGGCTTCCGACAATCCATCGTGGCTGGATACGGCGGCGCTGGCCAACACCGGGGTTGCGGGACACTTCGATCCGGGATGCTCGACGGGGACTGGCGCCGCCACAGCTACGCAGCCAGCGTGCACGGGGCCGGCGTATCCGGGGGTCGACCCGAACTTCGGGAATAGCTACGACTACCCGCTGGGAGCGCTGATCGGGATGGTCACGCAAGTGAATGCGCGATATAACTATACGAAAACGGGAAGCGTGCTACCCGATGGATCGCCAGTGACGCGGCGTTTTGCGACGGATACGTACGAGATGTACGCGCAAGATGCGTGGAAGATCAAACCGACGTTAACCTTGACACTGGGACTGCGCTACGCACTGTATTCGCCGCCGTGGGAGACGAATGGAGACCAAGTCACGCCGAACAGAAGCCTGAGCGACTATTTCGCCGCCCGCGGGGCGGGGATGCTACAGGGCTTGCCGTCTTCAGCGCAATGTTGCCTGAGTTTCAATCTAGGTGGTCCGGCGAATAATGCGCCGGGCTTCTACAATTGGGATAAGAAAGACTTTGGACCGCACGTCGCGTTTGCGTGGTCTCCGCGTGGACACACCGGATTGTTAGGCTCGCTGTTTGGAGACGGGGACAAGACGGTCATCCGCGGCGGCTTTGGCATGGTGTATGACCGCATCGGGCCTGAGTTATTGGCGACCTTTGACCAGAGCGGTTCGTTCGGCTTGTCGACTACGCTGACGAACACCGGAGGCATGCAGACGCCCGCGACGGCTCCGCGGGCTACGGCGCTAACTGGGCCGGGAGCCATCCCAACGGTAGATCTGACAGGGACGACACTGCTCACACCGGCACCTCCGGGAACATTCCCGCAGACGTTCCCGAGCGGATTGAACGGAGACACGGGATCGTATGCGGTGTACTTTGGAATGGATAACAAGCTGAAGACGCCATATGCCTATACGATTGATTTGTCGATCGGGCGGGAGTTGGGACATAACTTCGCGTTACAAGTGTCGTACGTGGGGCGGTTGGCGCATCGGTTGTTGTCGCAGGAAGACGTAGCGGCTCCGCTGGATCTAGTGGATCCCGCGACGCATATCGATTACTACACCGCGGTCCAGGCACTGGCGAAGATGTACCGGGCTGGTGTGCCGGTAAGTTCGATTACGCCGGCGACGGTTGGTCCGACGGCGCAATATTGGACGGACATTCTGCAGGCATCCCCGTCCGGCACGTATGCGGCGCCGAGTTTCTGCGGAGCGCCGAATGCACCGAATCAATTGCAAGCTGCCTATAACCTGTTCTCCTGCTTCGCTAATAATGAGACTACCGCGGTGCAGGTTCTGGATCAGGGCGCGGGTCTGTTTGACCCAGCCACCGCCACTGCGACGTCCCCAGGCAATCCTCTTTTCGCGAAGGGCGGACCATACACGTTTGTGGATCCGCAATTCGCGTCGCTGTACGCCTGGCGCTCGATTGGTGCGGCGGCGTACAACGGGTTGCAAGTTAACATACAGAAGCACATGAGCCACGGCTTCCAATTTGACTTTAACTATACCTACTCGAAGTCGATGGACATATCGTCGGATGCCAACCGGATATCGGACGAAGGGGGGCTCGGAGGACAGATCATCAATCCGTGGAATCCGAAAGCGCTGCGCGCGGTGTCGGACTTCGACCTGACCCATCAGGTGAACGCCAACTGGATTGCGGATCTCCCATTTGGCAGAGGGCACTGGATTGGCACGAACGCAAACGGTGTAACCGAGGCGATCATAGGCGGCTGGCAGTTGACAGGTCTAGCACGTTGGACCAGCGGATTCCCGATAGGAGTCGGCAACGGTCAGCAGTGGCCGACGAACTGGGAATTGTCCGGGTTCGCTCAACAAATTGCGCCGGTGCAGACGCACGGTGCGGTCAAGACGCCCAATGGTACCGTTAACATCTTCGGGGATACCGCAGCGGCGCAGAATGTACTCAACAACTCGTTCGCAGCGGATCTTCCGGGGCAGGTTGGAAACCGGAATAATCTGCGAGGCGATGGCTTTGCGGGGCTGGATCTAGGTCTCAGCAAGCGGTGGAAAATAAAGGAATACGGCTCGCTGCAATTCCGTTGGGACGTATTCAACGCACTGAACTTGACGCGGTTTGACGTGCAGAGCCTTAGCTTGTCGCTGACGAGTTCGAGCTCGTTCGGCAACTATACGGGTCTGCTGACAAACCCGCGCGTGATGCAGTTCTCATTGCGCTTCCAGTTCTAGCGGATGTTGCAGCGTAACAAATTGGCCGCCGGGGGATGCGAGTTCTCCGGCGGCTTTTGTTTTGGAGGAAAATCGATAGCGCGGCGTGCCGGCAGCGATGACGATTGGAGTTTGCGTTGATGACAGCCCCGTTGAACACGGCCGTGAGTTAGCGTGGATGCGACGCTAGAGGCTGTGATAAGCTGTTGCCGACGCTCTGGGCTGAAAGTGCGGCGGAGCGTGTCAGTCGGGGCGTAGCGCAGCCTGGCTAGCGCGCCTGGTTCGGGACCAGGAGGTCGAAGGTTCAAATCCTTTCGCCCCGACCACTTCAAAACCCTGCCCTTCATCGGTTTAGGCTACTGTTGCGTTTCAGCAGCGGCTGCGTTTTGTGGACCAACGTGTACCAACTCAAAGCCTAGCCCGGTGCGTTCAACCCAGATCTGGCGGAATGCAACATCCTCTTTGAGCTTTGAATAGAGGTCCCCAACTTCTTCT
>Ga0210401_10003051_pt1 | contig 18065 bp, 15 predicted proteins | sample IncBWH32MmetaG_FD_150866 | JGI IMG/M metagenome (GOLD analysis project Ga0210401, IMG submission 150866) | Forest soil microbial communities from Barre Woods Harvard Forest LTER site, Petersham, Massachusetts, United States - Inc-BW-H-32-M | ecosystem: Environmental > Terrestrial > Soil >... | reverse complement strand
GGTTGCTCGGGATGTTCGTTCGCCAGGCCATCGAGGCGCGCGACGAATTCGTTGACGCGCGGATTGTATTTCATGGTGCAGGAGCCGAGCGGATACATGCCGAGATCAATCGCGTAGTTCCAGGTGGAAAGGCGCGTGAAGTGGCGGATCACTTCGATTTCGCTGACTTCGGGGAAGCCTTCGATGGCGTCGCGCGTAAATTCAGAGCCGAGCGCTTTCGCGGGATCAACGGCCGGGACGTCGAGCGGGGGAAGTTCCATGCCGCGCTTGCCGGGCGCGGATTGCTCGAAGATCAGGCCTTCGTTCTGGCTGACGTGCGTGCGCGCTTTGCCTACGTTCTTCACGGGCGTTTCGAGATCGGTGGTCTTAGGATTCAAAGTGTTGCTACTCCTTGGTGTTCCTGAACTCGAAGGCTGGCGGCCTGAAGGCCGCCGCTACAAAACCTCGTGTTGCGAATACTGCGCGTCTTTGCTTAGACCGGCCTTTCCAGAGTGCGGCGCACGGCGGCCGCGAAGCGTGCGATTTCGGCACGCGGCGTGGTTTCGGTGACGCAGACGACGGCGCGCTTGGTGAGCTCCGGATAGTGCGTGCCGAGCGGGAACGGGCCGATGATTTTCTCCCGCAGCAGCTCGGAGTTGATCATTTTTACCGAGCGCGGAAATTCCAGCGAAAATTCGTTGAACGTGGGTCCAGTGAAAACACGGCGCACGCCGGGAATTTTTTCCAGTTCGGTCTGGGCGAAGCGAGCTTTCGCAAGATTTTGCAGCGCCTGTTCGCGCAAGCCTTCTTTCCCGATTAGACAGAGATGGATGGTGGCAGCGAGCGCGTAGAGCGCTTCGTTGGTGCAGATGTTGGAGGTGGCCTTCTCGCGGCGGATGTGTTGTTCGCGCGTGGCGAGGGTGAGCACGAAACCGCGATTGCCGGCTGCGTCGGTGGTTTGTCCGGCGAGGCGCCCGGGCATCTGGCGGACGAATTTTTCGCGCGTGGCGATTACTCCGACATACGGGCCGCCGTAACTGGAAGGGATGCCGAAAGCCTGGCCTTCCATCGCGACGATGTCAGCTTCAGCCGGCGGGCGCACGATGCCGAGCGAAACGGCTTCGGTGATGGCGGTGACCAGGAGGGCGCCCGAGGCGTGCGCGACCTCGGCCAGCGCCGGCGCGTCTTCCAGCACGCCAAAAAAGTTTGGAGACTGCACGACGACGGCAGCCGTGCGCGCGAGCGTTTCGGGTTTTAGCGCGGCGCGATCGAGCTGGCCGGAGTCGGTGTAGCCGATTTCTTCGACTTCCAAGCCGAGATTTTTCGCGTAGGTGTTCAGCACCTGGCGATATTCTGGATGCACGGAGCGCGCGACGAGAATGTGGCGGCGGCTCGTGAGACGTTCGGCCATCAGCACGGCTTCGGTAAGCGCGGTTGAGCCGTCGTACATCGAGGCGTTGGCGACTTCCTGGCCGGTGATCTGGCACATCAAGGTTTGAAACTCAAAAATCGCAGTGAGCGTGCCCTGCGCAAACTCGGCTTGGTACGGCGTGTACGAAGTGAGAAATTCGCCGCGCTGGATCAGCGCATCGGCCGCGACCGACCGCAAGTGCTGGTACACGCCCGCGCCGAGAAAAGAAACGTAGCCGCGCGCATTTTCCGCGGCGCGCGCCTGAAAATATTGAATGATCTCCGATTCCGAAAGCGGACCCGGCAGATCGAGCGGAGCGCGCAGCCGGAATTTTTCTGGTATGGATGTGAAAAGGTCTTCGACGGACCGCGTGCCGATCGCAGCCAGCATCTCCTGGCGTTCGGAGGGGCTTTTAGGGAGATAGCGCATCAGGCGGAGTGTTCCTTGGCTTGCTCGGAGATATAGGCCTCGTAGACGGCCGCGTCCATCAGGCTCGCGACTTCTTTCGGGTCCGTTAGCTTCAGTTTGATCAGCCACGCGGTGTTGTGCGGGTCGGTATTGATTTTTTCGGGCGCGTCCACCAGCAGAGGATTGGATTCGGTGACTTCGCCGGAGACAGGACTGTAAATTTCGCTGACGGCTTTCACCGATTCCACGCTGCCCAAGGACTTGCCTGCGGAAATCTTGGCGCCGACCTTGGGTAGGTCCACGAAAACCACGTCGCCCAATTCCTGCTGCGCGTAATCGGTGATGCCGATTGTGCCGGTGTCACCTTGAACTTTGATCCATTCGTGCTGTTTCGTGTAGCGATAGTCGGCTGGGTACATTTTGCCCCTTTCCATTGGATGCGCGCTATTGCGGGCGCTTGTAAAACGGCAGCGCGACGATGCGCGCCGGCGCCGCCTGTCCGCGAATGCTGATTTCGATTTCCGTCCCGACGGCGATTGAGCTCGGCGGAACGTAAGCCATCCCGATATTCTTTTTCAGAAACGGCGCAGGGCAGCCGCTGGTCACCCGTCCCGCTTCATGGCCGCCGATCGCGACCGGGTAGCCGTCGCGCCCGATGCGTTTATCGAGCATTTCGAAGCCGACCAGCTTGCGCGGCAGGCCGGTTTGTTTCTGCTGCGCGAGCGCGTCGCTGCCGAGGAAGGGAGCTTTCTCCATTTTGCAGATCCAGGCGAGTCCCGCTTCCCAGGGAGTGGTCGTGTCATCAATCTCATGGCCGTAGAGGCACATGCCCGCTTCCAGACGCAGAGTGTTGCGCGCTCCCAGACCGCAGGGAATCATTCCGGCGGTTTCACCGGCTTGCATCAGGTCGGTCCAGAGTTTTTCGGAATATTCCGGCGCGAAATAAATTTCGAAGCCGTCTTCGCCAGTGTAGCCGGTGCGCGCGATCAGGCAATCAACGCCGCTCACTTTGCCAAACGCAAAATGGTAGTAGCGGATGGAGTCAAGCGGCGCGGGCGTAAGCTTCTGCAAGATTTCCGTCGCGCGCGGGCCCTGAATCGCGAGCTGCGAATAACGCGGGCCGGAGTTTTCGACCTCCGCGTCGAACTTGTTGTTTGCGACGACGTGCTGAAAATCGTCGTCCTGATTTCCAGCGTTGACGCAGAGCAAATAATGCGTGTCTGAGAATTTGTGGACCAGCAGGTCGTCCACGAACGTGCCGCGGGAAGTCATCAGCCCCGAATAGTGCGCTTGGCCGACATTCAATTTCACGGCGTTGTTGCAACTGACCCACTGCACCAGCTGCAGTGCGCCGGGGCCGCGGATTTCCAGCTCGCCCATGTGGCTGACGTCAAAGAGACCGGCGCGCGTGCGCACGGTCTGGTGCTCGGCGATGATTCCGGAATACTCCAATGGCATATCCCAGCCGCCGAAATTCACCATCTTCGCGCCCAGCCGGCGATGGACGGAATTCAGCGCGGTCTTGCGCAACTCCACGGCTGCCGATGTGTTCACAGAGGGTTTCTCATTAGCGCGGCGAAATATTGAACGTAGCATGCGTGTTTTGGAGTGTCAAGGAAGGCGACCGCCAGGCACTTTCGCCGCGCCCGGGCGCAACGAATCCACATAATATGCGGAGCAGGGAATCGCGCAGCGCAAGGCGCTTGTGGCCGCGTCGCGCATGTCCTACTATGAGCTAAGCGAAACACGCGCGTATTCGATCCAGAGGCGGCGATAGTGCTTACACTTTGTTCGCAATGTGACAAGCCGGAATCGCAGTGCACCTGCGAAAAATTCTGCTGTTTCTGTCAATCGCAATACAATATACGGCTGGCCGTGGACGGAATGTATTATTGTCCCGACTGCCGCGAGGCCTGCGACGTCCGAGTGGCCGACACCGAACAACACTAGTCCATGAGTAATCCGGAATGAGCAACGAACCGGCGCGTACCGAACTAATTCTGCACGAGGATACCCGATTCTTCGGGGCGATCGGTGCGGTGGTGCAGCACGCTTCGCTGCGCTGCGGATTGTCGGAAGCGGGCCAGCAGGGACTCACTGCCGCCGTGGAGGAAGCGTGCCGCGAGACATTCCCGCTGCTGGAAGGCCACGCGAACGGCGAACCCACGGTGAGGGTTATTGTTTCGGATTTCCCGGATCGCGTGGAAGTGGCCATCGAACACACCGGAGAGGCGCTGCCTACCGCGGGGCTCGATACCTTTATCGGCGATGCGGCTGCGGATCCCGGAGCGGGTTTGAGCAGGGCGCTGCAGATGACTAAGGTGGACCGCGTGCAGTATCAAACCAGCGGCGGCCTCTCGCGCATGACGTTGATCAAGTATTGCGACGGTGGACGTAAGGCCAAGGCTTAATTCCTCGTTTCACTTCTTTCCGCAATTTCAATCAATTATTTTGACAGGCGGTCAACGTTTGCGCGCGGATATCCCTGCGTCAATTTTGTATCGGGGATGAATTCAGGATCATTGGATCGATAGGTTCGGCGAACGACGAATCTGGAGATCCGCCGCTGCCGAATCAAGACGTCTCGCTCACATCGGCGCAGCGAACGCTTTGGTCTGGATTAGCGACAACAATTCGTCTTGGCTCACCGGCGCTTCAATCTTCAGGCGATCGCCGGAAGGTGTGACTTTCACTTGATCCAGTGTTTTCGCAAGCGATGGATTCCCCTGCGCTTCCTGATATCTGCGGTACATGATGCCCGCCTGCATCGCCGCGCCCAGCAAGTTTGCATCGTCCACGGAATCACAGACGGCCTGGAAGTGCGCATCCACGCCACTATCCGCGTTGATGTTGATTATCATCGCATGCAGGCGCCCGATGATAGCGGCGGCTTGCGGGAATTGCCCCGCCTGCGGAAGCAGTTGTTGCATGGCGAGGTGCGTATGGTCCTTGTCCAGCACCGCCCAGATGATGCCGTTGCCGTTCGCTTCGGAGATGAGCGGGAAAAGCTTCCCAGTGAGAAGCGTTTCTTCGCCGCCCATGCGGACATTGATGAGGTGTTCCAGAACGGCGCGGTTGCCAAAAGCGGCGGTGCTGGAATCGAAAAACACGAAGAGAATATCGCCGGCGGCGGCCCCGCTGCCGAAAGCGTAGAGATGGTAGCCCTGGACTTCGAAGGAAGGAACCTTCTGCGCCTTGAGTTTGGTTTCCACCGTCGCAGGATCGAACTGGCCGAGCGCGATGCCCACGGTGTCGTCTCCGCTGGCGTTGCTGACGTTGGCCCAGGCGATTTCCTCGACCTGGGAATTCGGGTCCACGCCGGAGGAGCCTAGGAATTGTTCGAACTGGCGGAATTTCGGCGGGAGAACCTGGCCATAGAGCTGCGAGAACCAGGGGAATTTCCGCGCGGCTTTCAGGTCCGCGTAAGAAAACTCGCCGACCGACTTTGGGAACATGCCGATGATGGCGGTGCTGAGCGAGCCAGCCGAAGTGTGCGTGGGCGCGATGGTGACGGTGCCGAAGACCAGGGCGAATGCCAGAAGGCCTGAAATTACGCTGCGTACGGCTGGTTTTTTCATTGGGACTCCCCTCAGTTCAATCCTTGATAGCTGTCCTTAGAGTAAAAGTTTTACCGGCTTACGCCGACGGGACTTTCGCCGACGCGCGCCGCGAGAGTCGCGGACTCCGCGCGCAGCCGGCTGGCAAATTCGCTGTCGGTGATGGATTCCAGATTGATGGACACATTTTCCAGTGCGCCGCGAACCGCCGCCACGGCCATCAATCGTCCTACGCGGATATCTGAATACATAGACGGGCTGGAGATGGCTTCCAGTTGCCCGAGGCGGTCAAAAACTTCCGCGGCTTTGCGCGCCACCTCGAGTGGAACACTGGCTGCGCCGTGCAGCGCCTGCTGGATCGCGGCGTCGCGCCGGCCCTCTAGTTCAGACGTATCTTTCGGCAACTTGTAAGCAGTCATGACGTGGCTGAAGGACGCTGCGTCGCGATCAATCGCTTCCGAAAGAGCGTGCGCTGCGGCCTGAAATTCGGCCAGCGCGTTGTTGAGCTGATCCACGTGAGCGGCCTGCGATTTTTTCTTGCGCGAGAGGCCGGCGACCATCTGTCCTAGACTGGCACCGAGCGCTCCAGCAAGCGCCGCTACGGAACCGCCGCCGGGAGTGGCTGTTGGCTCCGCGACCGCGTCGAGAAAAGGCTGCGCGAGCGATGCCAGCTTGCCGGGGCCTTCCGGAGTGACGTTGCCACTGAGCGAAGCCTCAATACGATTTTCAAACACTTGCGCGGGCGAAAAGTTTTCCAGCTGCAGATAAAAATCGGCGGTCAGTTCGATGGCGCGCTTGGGAATCAGGCCGACAATTTCGCTGCCTACGATGGAGACGCCGTAGCGCTCGGCTTCGCGCTTCACCATTTCGAAAACGCGATGCAGCGGCGTCTGCTCGAAATCAGTCATGTTGATGGAAACTTGCGCGAGATTCCGCGCGCGAAGATCCACACCCATTGCTTTCACATAGCGGAAGCCCCCATTCGAGAAGCGAATGTTCTTGCTGATTTTTTTCGCGATTTCCAGGTCCGGAGTGTTCAGGTTGATGTTGTAAGCCACCAGGAATTTGCGAGCACCTACCACTGTGGCGCCGGCGGTAGGATGCAGCCGAGGTTCACCAATGTCCGGTGCGCGATCGGGATTTTTGGGAACTTCCACGAGCAATCCCTCGAACTGCCCTTTGCGAATATTTTCCAGGTTGCTGCGCTCGGGGCGTTGCGCCGCGGCTTCGTAGAAATAGACGGGAATCTGGTAGTGCTGCCAAATCTCACGGCCAACTTTTTTCGCGAGAGCGACGCAGTCTTCGATGCTGACGCCTTCGACAGGGATGAACGGCACGACGTCCGTCGCGCCCATGCGCGGATGCGCGCCGGAATGCTTGGTTAAGTCAATCAGTTCGGCGGCTTTTCCGACGCCGCGGAGCGCCGCTTCTGCGACTGCATCAGGTTCGCCTGCAATGGTCACGACGCTGCGGTTATGGTCGGCGTCGCTCTCGCGATCCAGCAGATACACGCCGGGAACTTCGCGCATTGCGGCGATGATGGCGTCAACTTTGGCCATATCGCGGCCTTCGGAAAAATTCGGAACGGATTCGACGAGTCGTTTCATGTGGTTTACAGATTCTTCGAGTAGATGATGGCGCCGCGTTTCATCGTGAAGGCGCAAAGGTTCACACCAAAATAATACGGGATTTCGCGGTAGTCGGCCACGTCAAAGGCGGCGATGTCCGCATACTTGCCAACTTCGAGGGAACCGGCGCGGTCGTGCGCGCGCAGTGAGTAGGCGGGGTTGATGGTGGCGGCGGTGATGGCTTCGGCGGGCGTCATGCGCATCTGCGTGCACGCAAGCGAAAGGATCATGGACATGCTCAGCGTGGGACTGGTGCCAGGATTGAAGTCGGTGGCGATGCCGACTATGGCCCCGGCATTAATCAGCTTGCGCGCCGGAGCGTAGTGGCTGAGGCCGAGGTGGAAGCAGCAGCCTGGGAGCAGCGTGCAGACCACGTTCGATAGGGCCAGCGCGCGAATGTCCGCGGAATTAATCTTTTCCAAATGATCCGCGCTGGCTGCTTGCAATTCGATGGCGAGGCGGGATGCGCCGGTGTTTGCCAGTTGCTCGGCGTGGATGCGCGGGACCAGGCCGCCGGCGCGTCCGGCGGCGAGGATTTTGCGCGACTGCGCGACGGTGAAGGCGCCGCGATCGCAAAATACGTCGCAGAATTCAGCGAGGCCCGCCATCGCGACCGTGGGAATCCAGCACTCCACCAGCAGGTTCACGTAGGCTTCAGGGCGGCTGCGAAATTCCGCTGGCACGACGTGCGCGCCGAGAAATGTGGCGTGAATATCGAGCGGATGTTCTTGATGCAGTTCGGAAAGCAGCGAGAGGATCTTGAGTTCGCTCTTCCAATCGAGGCCGTAGCCGCTTTTGGATTCGATGGTGGTGGTGCCGTGGGTGGCGAATAAATTCAGGTTGGCGATCGCGCGCGCTTTGAGCGCGTTCGCAGTGGCGCGGCGCAGGCTCTCGACCGTGGAGCGTATCCCGCCGCCTTTCTTCGCGATTTCTTCGTAGCTGGCACCGGCGATGCGCTGTTCGTATTCGTGGGCCCGGCTGCGCGGGAAAATCAGATGTGTGTGCGAATCCACGAACCCGGGAAGAACCACGCGTCCCGCAAGATCAATTTTTTCCGCGCGGCGAGCCTGGCGCAATTTTTCGATGCGGCGGCGCGGGCCGATAGCGGCGATGCGGTCTTCGTGGATGAGGATCGCGCCGTCGGGGATGATGCCGAGTTCTCTGAGGGCTTTGCCGCGGCGGGGAACTGGTCCGCGCAAGGTCAGCAGCTGCGAGCAGCCGGTGATGAGGACGTCGGGCACGGGTGAAGCGATACTAACGCCGACGGGGAGCAAAAGACCACAGGCGATGCGGAATCGTCAATGGGCCAGGCCGATTTCGTATCGGCGGTCCCACATTGAGGGACCGCCATGGACCGCGCCGCGCCGCCGATCTGCGCCGAAATACCCATGGCGCACTGAAGTGCGCCGCACAAATGCGTGAGGCTACGCTTTGGCCGCCATGCTTGCATACGCCGGAGCAAAAACTTCGGTGACGAAGGTTTCGATCGAAGTGGGCGTCGTGTTTTTCGCGTTCCTGGGTTCGTGAAACTTCAGCACGCCAGAATTCATCGATTTCCACATTTCGATCATTAGTGCGACCGTGGATTTTTGCAGACCGGTCTGCACCATCGCCGGCTCCAGCATCATGAACGGCACCTGCATGTAACCAAGCTTCGGTTTGCCGATCGCATTGCCGACGACCGAAGCGACTTCTTTCATGCTAATGTCGCGCTGGCCGTGCAGTTCCTGGAACGAGCTGCCGCTGAAATCGCGTGCGTGCAATCGTTCGGCGGCGTACGCGCCGATGTCCCTAGCGGCGATCATCGCGTGCGGTGCGTCTGCGGGCATCGGGCCGGGAAGCATGCCCATGGTGCGCAGCGGCTGTACGCTCATGAAAAGATTCTCCATGAATCCGGCGGGGCGCAGGTGCAGGACGTTGAGGCCCTTGATGGCGTTCAATTTTACCTCCAGAGCGTGCAAGCCGAGGATGGGGCCGGATTTTTCGGTCAGGTCCGCGCCGACACTGCTGAGAGTCACGGCATACGGGACTTTGGCATCGGCAATCGCAGTGGCATACGCGGCCACGACTTTCTCCTGGTAGCCGCGATAATCGTTCGTCTGCATGTCTGGCGGGATCAGCAGGTAGGCCGCCTGCGCGCCCTGGAATGCTTTGCGCACAAATGCGGCGTCTTCCACGGTGCCTACGGCGGCCTCCGCGCCTTTCTGTACGAATTGCTGAAGCTTGGATGCGTCGCGGCCGATCACGCGAATTTTCTCGCCCTTGGCGAGCAGGGCCTCAGCTGCGGGCTTGCCTGTGTTTCCTGTGGCTCCGGTGATTACGACCATGGTGACTCCTTTGTTGCACGTGCTCCGAGAACTCAAGTTCCAGGCTAAGCGCGGCAATGCAGCATCAGATGCACGAGCTATTTGGTGGGCATCGGGATTTTTACGCCGGACTTTTTCGCGAAGGCGACAGCTTCGGGATAGCCGGCGTCCACGTGGCGTGCGACGCCGATGCCGGGATCGTTAGTCAGCACGCGTTGAATGCGTTCGCCCATTTCTTTCGAGCCATCCGCGACCGTCACTTGGCCGGCGTGCAGCGAATAGCCGATGCCCACGCCGCCACCATTGTGTATCGAAACCCAACTGGCGCCGCTGGCGGTATTCAGCAGCGCGTTGAGGAGCGGCCAATCGGCGATGGCGTCCGAGCCATCCTGCATTTTTTCGGTTTCGCGATACGGAGAAGCGACTGAACCGCAATCCAGATGATCGCGGCCAATCACGATGGGGCCTTTCAGTTCGCCGCGCGCGACCAGATCGTTGAGCGCCAGGCCGAAGCGATCACGTTCGCCGTAGCCGAGCCAGCAGATGCGCGCGGGCAAGCCCTGAAAACGCACGCGCTTTTGCGCGAGCTTGATCCAGCGCGAGAGAATCTCGTCATGCCGAAACATTTCCAGAACCAGCCGGTCGGTGCGATAAATATCGGAAGGCTCGCCGGAAAGCGCCGCCCAGCGAAATGGGCCGCGGCCTTCACAGAAAAGCGGACGAATGTAAGCGGGCACGAAGCCGGGAAAATCGTAGGCGTTCTTCACGCCTTGCTGGAATGCGAAGGTGCGGATGTTGTTTCCATAATCAAAAGTGACCGAGCCCATTTTCTGCAGCGCCAGCATGCCTTCCACGTGGCGCGCCATGGAATCGAGCGAGCATTTTTCGTACGCGGCGGGATCGGACTTGCGCAGCTCGGAGGCTTGCGCGACGTTCAGGCCTTGCGGAATGTATCCGCCGATGGGATCGTGCGCGCTGGTTTGGTCGGTGAGCAGGTCGGGCACGACGCCGCGGCGCGCAAGTTCTGGAATAACGTCCGCGCAATTTCCGGTAAGGCCCACGGAAGTGGCTTCGCGTTTGCGTACCGCATTTTTTAGGATGCGCAGGGCTTCATCGAGATCGTTGACCATGAGATCGCAGTAGCCCATTTTCACGCGGCGCTTGATGCGCTCGGGGTCCACGTCAATTCCCAGGAACGCCGCGCCATTTAGAGTTGCGGCCAGCGGCTGCGCGCCGCCCATGCCGCCCATGCCGCCGGTCACTACCAATTTTCCGGCGAGGTCGCCGCCGAAATGCTGGCGTGCGGCTGCCGCAAAGGTTTCGTACGTTCCCTGCAGAATTCCTTGCGAGCCGATGTAAATCCAGCTTCCAGCAGTCATCTGGCCGTACATCATCAGGCCCGCGCGATCGAGTTCGTCGAAATGCTTCCAATCGCTCCAGTGGCCGACGAGATTGGAGTTCGCGATCAGCACGCGCGGCGCGTAGGAATGCGTGCGGAAAATTCCCACGGGCTTGCCGGATTGCACCAGCAGGGTTTCGTCATTCTCGAGCGAGCGCAACGACGCGACGATCGCGTGGTAGCAATTCCAGTTGCGCGCAGCCTTGCCGCGTCCGCCATAGACGATCAAATCTTCGGGCTTCTCGGCGACTTCGGGGTCGAGATTGTTCATCAGCATGCGCAGCGCTGCTTCCTGCTGCCAGCCCCTGCAGGAAAGAGCGGAACCGCGCGGCGCGCGTACGGGCTGATACCCGGAAGCTTGTTCGGTGGCTAGCTTCGACATGGAAACCCTCCTCAGGCATCTTATCGCAGACCGGCGCTCGATTTGTAGCGCGGCGAGAAGCCTTACGGGCATCTACAACGCGTCGCCTCAACGCTCCGGGCCAATCGCGTTGCGCGTCCCTCGCCTATACGCTAGAGTTGATTGAGAGCACATGGACTATCCTTCGCTGAACAAACTTTTCCTGGACGCAGTAGATCGCTATGCCAATCTGAAAGCACAAATGTACAAGACCGCGAACGGATGGGAATCCAACTCCGCGGCTGAAATGCTGCGGCGCGTGGCGGGCCTCTCGAAAGCGCTGGGCGAACTGGGCATCAAGGCCGGCGATCGCGTGGGTATCTTCGCGCCGAATTGCGCGGAATGGCACGTCGCGGATTTCGCCATCACCGGGCTGGGCGCTGCTAGTGTGCCGATCTATTTCAACGAGTCGGCGGACCGGCTGACCTATATTCTGAACGATTCGGGCGCGCGGATTGTGATTACCAAGGGCGAAACGCAGGCGCGCAAGATTGCCGAAGCGCGCGCGCGCATTCCCGGGCTTGAACACGTAATTTCGGTGGCTCCGCCGAGCGATCTGCACGGCGAAATTCTGCGCTATGAGACTTTGATTGCCACCGCCGGCGAGGCCGATATCGCGGAATACCGCCGCCGTTCCGCGGAAGTCTTAGGTAGTCAGCTGGCGACGATCATTTACACCTCGGGAACGACGGGCGAACCCAAGGGCGTGATGCTGAATCATGCGAATCTTAGCTCGAATTCGATTGATTCGCTGAAGGAATATGTATTTGAGCCCGATGACGTGGCGCTGGAATTTTTGCCGCTTGCGCATGTGTACGAGCGCACCGTCGGATATGGATATTTGTCGCGCGGCGTTTCGATTGCCTACCTGGAGCAAATCGAGGCCGTCGCGGAAGCGTTGCTGGAAGTGCATCCGACCATGACCGCCGCCGTGCCGCGATTTTTCGAGAAGCTCTACGCGAACATTCTGGAGAAGGGCCATCGCGAGACAGGATTGAAGCGCAAGATTTTCGATTGGGCGCTGCATGTGGCTCAGGAATCGGTGCCGTGGCGCGCTTACGGGAAAAAGCCTAGCAGTGGCTTGCAACTGCGGTGGGGAATTGCGGACCGGCTGGTCTTTTCGAAAATTCGCGCCGGGCTGGGCGGGAAAATTCGCACGTTCTGCTCCGGCGGCGCGCCGCTCGCTCCGGAACTTGTGGAATTTTTCTGGTCGTTGAATGTGCGGGTGTTTCAGGGCTATGGCCTCACGGAAACTGCGCCAGTGGTTACGGCGAATTTGCCGACTGCGAACAAGGTCGGCACGGTGGGGCGTCCTATCCCGCATGTGCAAGTGCGCATCGCGGAGGATGGCGAGATTCTAGTGAAGGGTCCGAATGTGATGCAGGGTTACTATCGCAAGCCTGCCGAGACGCGTGAAGTTTTAGCCGAAGACGGCTGGTTCCGCACGGGCGACATCGGAAAGCTGGACGCCGACGGATACCTGATCATCACCGATCGCAAGAAAGAACTGTTGAAGACCGCCGCTGGGAAATTCGTCGCGCCCGCGCCGATCGAAAACATGCTGAAGTCCAGCCCATACATCACGAATGCGATTGTGGTGGGCGACAAACACAAATTTGTGTCCGTATTGATCGTTTTGAATTTCGCGACGATCGAAGCCGAAGCCAAGCGGCAGGGCCGCGAATTCACGACGCGTTCGCAGATGCTTACGGACGTGTGGGTGCGCGATATGCTCGCGCATGAGATCGAACGCCTGACGGCATCGCTCGCGCAATATGAGAAGCCCAAGCGATTTGCGCTGCTGGAGCAGGATTTCACTTATGCCAGCGGCGAGCTGACGTACACGCTGAAAATGAAGCGGCGCGTGGTTGAAGAGCGTTACCAGGACGTGATCGCGCGGCTCTATGCGGACGTGGAAGAGCCACGTCCGCAGCACCAGGGGTAACCCAAGAGTGGCAGCAGGCGAAAGTTTCGCGTATAACCTCTTCGAGCCAGGTGCTCAGTCGAACTGGAATCGCCGCTCGCGTGATGCGCACGCTGTAGAATGAGATTTGGAGAATGGTGATGGCCGATCAACTGGTGATTGCCGGGCGCGCTTTCAATTCGCGCTTGATTGTGGGCACGGGAAAATACCGGAGCTTCGACGAAATGCGCCGCGCACATCAGGCTTCGGGCGCGGAGATGGTCACGGTCGCGGTTCGGCGCGTGAATCTCACCGACAAATCCAAAGAATCCCTGCTCGATTACATCGACCGCGCGAATTTTTTCATTCTGCCGAATACGGCAGGCTGTTACACCGCGGACGAAGCAGTGCGCACGGCGCGCCTGGGGCGCGAAGTCGGGCTTTCGGAATGGGTGAAGCTGGAAGTGATTGGCGACCAACAGACTCTTTTCCCGGACACCGAACAATTGATCGCCGCGACGAGGATTTTGGTGCAGGAAGGATTCGTGGTGCTGCCTTACACCAATGACGATTTGATCGTTGCGCGAAAATTGATTGATGCCGGCGCAGCCGCGGTGATGCCTTTGGGCGCACCGATTGGTTCCGGCATGGGCATTCAGAATGTGACCAATCTGCGGATTTTGCGCGAACGGATTACGGAAGTGCCGCTGATCGTGGATGCGGGCGTGGGCACAGCTTCCGATGCAGCCTTGGCGATGGAATTGGGAGCCGACGGCGTGTTGATGAATACTGCGATCGCCGAGGCGCAGGACGCGGTGTTGATGGCGGAGGCTATGGGATCGGCTGTGGACGCTGGGCGCAAGGCGTTCATGGCTGGGCGGATCGTCAAGAAGCTGTACGCGTCGGCTTCGAGCCCGTTGCATGGAGTAGTGAAGTAATCTGGTTGGATTTACCGCGATCAGAACCGCGTCCCGTCCGCGAGCTTAGCTAGCGAAACAAAATGTGCCACAGGATGTCTACCAGCGCGTGGACGATCGCGCCGGGAAATAGCGATCCCGTCTTAATCCACGTACGGCCGTAGAATAGCCCCGCCACGGTTGCCAGGAACACATATTTCCAATTGGGGAACGGCGCATGGAAAATGTGCGCGAAGCCGAAAGCGACTGACGCCACCGCCAAGGCCGCCCACTGATTCTTGAACGTGCGCGAAAGAATATTCTGCAGCACTCCGCGAAACAGGAATTCCTCCGGCCACGCTGTGAAAAATAAAATGCCGATGACTTCGATGGGCGCCGTGCGCAGGCGCCCGAGCGACGGCGCAAAAGTGAGGAAGCCGATGCGCAACCCGACCACGACGGCGATGACGGCAAATACCGCAAAGTGGAGCACTACGTTCCACGCAAAGCCGCGCCGCCATTCCACTGCGTAGCCGATTCCGTCCAGACGCCGCAGCAGCACGAACGCCGCGACGCCCGTGCTTAGCGCTAGCAAAATCGTCAGCGTGTGCATCAGCTGCGGCGGATAAGGGAACAGAACGTAGAGAAATGTAACGCCTTTCCAGCGGAGTTCAAGCGGAAGCCAAATCAACAGCACGGCTGCGTAGTCTTGCCATTGGCCCGCAGGTTTTCCGATGCAAGTGGCGGCCAGCAGCGCCGGCAACACCGTGTAAGCAGCGCCGAGCAGCGCAGTCTTCCAATTGGCGGTGACGCCGATGGTGTAAATCAGCACAGCGAAGAGCGGGACCAGCGGCGCGAGCACCGCGCCGTGCTCGCCGAACAAATGCCGCGTGCGCTCCAGCACACGTGGCGCCGCGAGAAACAACTCAAACGCAAGAAGCGCCGCAGCTACACCGAGCGTCAGCGCGAACGAACGGCCTGTGTATCCCAGCCCGATTCCGGAGAACGTAGCAAGGCCCACGATCACGGCCCACGCAACAAAAGCGGCGGGCAAATTCATGGACCAGGATGCGGAGCTTTTCGCCACGGCAGGAGATTTTACTGAAGTCGTCACGGGTTCCAACAAAAAATTGCTTTCGATTTCCGCGACCGGCCCGGTTGTGCGATTCTGGTGCGGTTCAAAAACGACGCCATACGAATGACTACGCCTACGAAATCCGAACGATTTACTTATATTGATTGGCTGAGGGGATTCGCCTGCCTGCTGATGTTCCAAGTGCATGCTTACGATTCGTGGTTGAACCCGACCGCGCGCGAGACGAGATTCTTCAAGTGGTCGCAGCTGAGCGGCACGCTCCCTGCGCCGCTGTTCTTGTTCCTGGCGGGCGTGTCGTTCGCGCTGGTGACCGACAAGCTGCGGCGCAAGGGCGTGCCCGCGAACCAAATCGCGCGCAAGACAATTTTGCGCGGTGCGGAAATCCTGGCGCTCGGCTACGGCTTCCGCTTGCAGGAATATTTGCTCGGGCTGCCCTGGGCGCCCTGGACCGACCTGCTGCGCGTGGACATTCTGAACACGATCGGCTTCTCGATGATTTTGATGGGCGTTGTGTGTTGGTTCGCACGCACACGCGCGACAAATCTGGCGCTCGCCCTCATGGCGACAGCGGCAATCACGCTGGCCACGCCGCCGCTCTACACCACGTGGAGGCCGAGCTGGCTGCCCTGGTATCTCGAGTCCTATGTCAATGGCGTGCATACGTTTAAGACTCCGCAGGCGTGGCTCTTTCCGGTCTTCCCGTGGGCAGCATTCGCGTTTGCTGGGCTGGCGCTGGGATTTTTCCTGTTCGACGACTGGGCGGTGAAAAATCAGGCAAAAACCGTGGCGTTCTTGGGCGTGCTGGGAATCGCGCTGTACTATTTTTCGATGTGGCTGGATGCGCGCCCCGCGCAGATCTTCGCGGTGTACGACTACTGGCACACCAGCCCCAATTTTTTTCTAGCGCGCGTGGGCATTCTGCTGGTGCTGTTTCCCCTGAGTTACTTATGGTGTCGCGCTGTGGTTTCGCGAATCCCGTTCAGCCCGCTGGTGCAGATGGGCCAGACTTCGCTGCTGGTTTATTGGGTGCACATTGAATTTGTGTACGGCCGGTTCTCCATTCTGCAGAAGGGCGCGCAATCGATCCCGATGGCGACACTCGGTCTGCTGATCATTACGACGGCGATGGTGTTGCTGTCCGTGGCGCGCACGAGCTGGAAGGGAAACGGCGCGGAAGTGTGGGCGTGGTTGCGCCGCGCGGCAAAGCCCGCGACGGGGCCGCAGGCTTGAGGGTTACCTTATTTACTGCGCGGAACAGGGCTGTGCTGGCGCGGTGGGGTGTGCGGGATCGGTAGCGCGCGGCTGCGTCTTGAAAATTAACTCGCCCGGGCGCGCGAGGCCGAAATCTTCGCGCGCGATGCATTCCATAGTGGATGGGTCGGTCTTCAGATCCTTCACATGGTCCTGCAGCTTCTTATTTTCGCGATCCAATTGAGTTATTTCCTGCTGAATTTTCCGTGCCTCGGCCTGCGAGCGGCGCATCGCCAGCACGCCGTGCGTGCCGAAAATATCCTGCAACAGCAGCAGCACAAATCCCGCGATCAGGAACCAATACAAATTGCGGTGGAAGAACGCACTCAACTGCTCGACGAAGCTCTGGCGCGGAGCCGTCGCGTCGCGATCTTTCGGAGGAGGATTGTTGACGCCGCGGTTCATTGGGTGATCCATGCGCGCGCTTCCTCCGCCAATTTCTGCGCCGCGGCGGGCTTCGAAGCCTCGGTGTAAATCCGCGCGACCGGCTCGGTGCCCGAAGGGCGCATCAGAATCCATGAGCTATCGTCGAATATCAGTTTGAGGCCATCGGTGCGATCGATCTTCGCGACCTCGTGTCCCGCGAACTCGCTGAAGTCCTGCCGCAAGCGATCTGGCAGCTTCGCCTGGGCCTCCGCGGGAAGATGCAAATTTTCGCGCACCGGCCAGAATTCGGCGCCCACCCTGCGAAAAAGCGCTTGAAGCTGTTGGTGCAGCGAAGTCTGCCGCGCGGCGATCATTTCGGCCACCAGCAAACACGCGAGGATGCCGTCTTTCTCCGGCAGGTGGCCGTGAATGGTCATCCCCGCGCTTTCTTCGCCACCCAGCGCAATTTTGCCGGCGCGCAGCAGGGGGCCAACATACTTGAAGCCCACGGGAGTTTCATAGGCCTTCACGCCATGCAGGCGCGCGACGGCATCAATCAAATGAGTGGTCGCAACGCTGCGCGAAGCCCCCAGTTTTTCACCGCGCGTTTCCAGCAAATAATCGAATACCAGGCCCAGAATGTGATTCGGCTGCACAAAGCTGCCGTCGCGATCGAGAATCCCGAAGCGGTCGGCATCGCCATCGGTAGCGAGGCCCGCGAGCGACTTCTTTTCCAGGACCAATTTTTTCAGTGGCGCGAGATTTTCTTGCGATGGGTCCGGGCCGGTGCCGTCGAACAGCACGTCACGCTTGGTGCGAATAGATTCGACCGTCATTCCGTGATCGGTGAGGATGCGATCGAGCCAGCCCGCGCCGCAGCCATGCACCGCGTCGTAGGCAAAATTGCCTTTGGCTTTGGCCAGCACATCGAAGCGAATCATTTTTTTCAGCTGCGCAAAGTAAGGGCCGCGCGGATCAATCCGCTCGAAATCGTCGGCGATGTCCTGAAAGTGGCCGTCGTCCTCCGGCAATGCGTCGGCGCGTTTCTCGATGTCCTTGGTAATCTCGGGCAAGGCTGGTCCGCCGTCGGGGCCGGAGAATTTCAGGCCGTTGTATTCGGCGGGGTTGTGGCTGGCGGTGATATTAACGCCTCCGTCGTACTGATTGTGAATGATGGCGTGGGCCAGCACCGGAGTCGGCGTCGGTTCCGGACAGAAAACGATTGCACAGCCGTTTTTCCGCAGCACGCCCGCCACAGTGTGTGCGAATTCCGGCGAAAAGAAGCGCGTGTCGTGGCCGACGACGACCTTGGGATTTTTCTTTAGTGCGCAAACGTGCCCGGCGATGGCGGCGGAGGCCCGGCGCACTCCGCCAAAAGTGAAATCGTCGGCGATCACGCCGCGCCAGCCGGAGGTCCCGAAGTGAATCGTTTGTTTTGTCACGCGCGACTATTGTATCTTGGGCC
>Ga0210401_10003047_pt1 | contig 18075 bp, 15 predicted proteins | sample IncBWH32MmetaG_FD_150866 | JGI IMG/M metagenome (GOLD analysis project Ga0210401, IMG submission 150866) | Forest soil microbial communities from Barre Woods Harvard Forest LTER site, Petersham, Massachusetts, United States - Inc-BW-H-32-M | ecosystem: Environmental > Terrestrial > Soil >... | reverse complement strand
CATTGAATTCGGCTTGTCCGCGGCAAACACCCCACGGCCCGCCATAAGAGCAGTTGCCACCGGGATCGATCCGAGTGCGAACTTCCCAAAATCACGCCTTGTATATTTCATTCTCACGCTCCTTTGTAAGACTGGCCGTGCCACCACCAAACTCCATTGATTGACTAATGACCCGCTGTCGCGGTTTCCTTTTTCTCAGGCGCAGGCGCCTGATTCAGAACGAATGCGTAAAGCTGCGAATCCCCCGTAGCCAGAAGGTATTGCTGTCCGTCAAGCATATACGTTTCCGGCGCATTTCCGGCCGCTCCGATTTTCGAGTGCCACAGAGTTTGCCCTGTCGCCGCATCGAGCGCAACGAGATACGCGCCGTCACCGCTGAAGAGCAGCTTGCCGGCGGTCGTGAGAAGACCGGGGCTGCCCTGGGACGGATGGCGCCAAACAATCTTTCCGGTTTTGTAGTCGATCGCGTCGATATTCCCGCCGTAAGAGAATCCGGCGCCGCCCGTTGTCCCGCCCAGGCCCATCGATCCGCGAGGATCGGGATCGATCAGATAATCGATGTGCAGATCGTTGTTTTCTTCGACGTAGAAAAGACCTGTGTCCGGTGAAAAGCTCGGCGGCGGATAGTTCGTCACTGAACCGTTCACGATCGAGCCGGGAATTGTCGCATCCTTTTCAGGGTTGCGCTTCGGACGGCCCTTGTCATCCAGGCCCTGCGCCCAAACATTGGTCGTACCGAACTTTCCTGTAACCAGGTGTTCGCCCGTCGTGCGATCGAGAACGAAAAAGTATCCGTTGCGCGTCGCTTGCATGACGATTTTGCGCGTCTTTCCTTCGAACGGGAGGTCCGCGATTGCCGGAGTCTGCGTCGAATCCCAGTCGTGCGTGTCGTGCGGCGAGGTCTGGTAATACCACTTCATCTTTCCGCTGTCGACGTCGACCGCGATCAGCGAGCACGCGAACAGATTGTCGCCATCGCCGCGTCCGGTCGTGTATGCGGGAGTCGGGTTGCCGGTTCCGAAAATGTAGAGTCTGGTTTCCGGGTCGTACGCACCGGGAATCCAGACCTGGCCGCCGCCGTGGCTCGCCGCATCAAGACTTGACCATGTATCGACTCCGGGGTCGCCCGCCTTCATCGGTACCGTATAGGTGATCCACTGACGTTCGCCGGTTTCAGGATCGAACGATTGCAGGAACCCCGGCGCGTCAAGATCGTTGCCCGTGCCGACCAGCACGTGATTTCCGATCACGATGGGCGCCATCGAAGAGAAATATTGCTCGTCAAACGGCGCGATTTCCTTGTGCCAGCGCTCTTTGCCGGTGCGCGCATCGAGCGAGATCAGCATGTCGTCATGAACTTCGAGATAGAGCCAGTCGCCGTACATTCCCAAGCCGCGGTTGCCGGTGTGCGTGCCGCCGCGAGTCTTCCAGTAGTAGTGCCAAATGATCGAGCCGTCGCGCGCGTCGACGGCCCAGGCGTTGTCGGGCGAAGTCAGATAAAGGATGCCGTTGACCATCAGGATCCCGCCGCCCACGCGCGCCGGTCCACCGGCATTCAGATCACCTTTGCCAAGGCCGCCAACGATTGTGGGAAAGGGCAAAGCGCCGCCGCCGCGCCCTCCACCGAAACCGCCGGCCGCCGCTCCTGCTCCGAGTCCGTCCGGCCCCGAACCAGCGACAATCGGCGTGACCCATGCAAGACTCAGACTTCGCACGGTCGATTGATTGATCAATTTGAGCGAGCTGTAGCGCTTGCCTGTGTAATCACCCGCGTAGGTCGGCCAATCAGTTCCGAGCGGCTTGAGGATTTGCGAGGGATCGAGCCCGCCCTGGGCGACAACGATTCCCGGTACCAGAAGCAACGCAGCGACAATTAGGAATTTTTTCATCGATTCTGCCGAGCCTTTCACTTGACGGTCACCAGGTATGCCGTCACATCGTGCATATCCTTGTCGGCGAGCTCGAGAACCAGTTTCTTGTGGGCATCGTCAGGAGCATGAACGTCGACGCTCTTCACGTCCGAGTTGCGTGCGATCGAGCGCCGCGTTCCGTCTTGCTCGACCAGCGTGACGACAAATTCGTTTTGCTGAAGCAGATTGCCCTGGATTATCTGGCCGTTGGCTAGAGTCACGACCACCGTGGTCGGCTTCGCATTAGGATCCGGCGCCGCCGCGCCGAATCCACCGCGTCCGCCCGCCGATCCTCCACCCACCCACAGGTTTTGCAGTTCACGGCCATCGCTGTGTTTTGCCCCGATCCCCGCCAGATCTCCCGTAACCGAATGACAGTTTGAGCAGTGCGCGTCGAAGTATGTTTTGCCGGCGACAGCGTTTCCGACGATAACCTGCAATTCCGGAATACTATCGGCTCCCGGTGGCCGACCCTGGCGTCCGACTTGGGCGAGCATGCTGTGGATGTATTCAGCGACAGCGGTAACATCGTCATCACTAAGATTGAAAGCGGGCATCCCCTTATCTTGACGCGCGCCGTGAACAATGGGCGCGATCAGCTCGCCATGCTGGTCGCTGAGCGCCAGCTGAGAGCGGAGCAGGTTGGGCCCACCCATGTCTCCGCCGCGAAGGTCGGCGCCGTGGCAGGCGGTGCAGTTTACCCCGAAGACTGCCTTGCCTCGCGCGGTAACCTCGGGCGAGGCGAGTTGGCGCGTTTGTTGCGGGAAATCGGGTCCGCGAGCGGGGCCGCGGCCACCGCCGCGACCGCCTCGCCCTCCCCCGCGTCCTGCGGGAGCAGCCGCAGGCGCCTGACCATTATCGGGCGGCGGCTGATCCTGGGCGAACACGAAAGCCGCCATACCGAGGCACAACGCCACCGTGACCCCAATCGTGGTCTTTATCAATCGCAAATCCGACCTCCCGAGCAAACGATCCGTCACCTGAACTCTGCGCAGGTCAGCGGAAAAAATATGGAACCGCGACCGTCGACACTACGTCTTTTGAGGCGGTTACTACTCTTTGGTTCGCGGTTAAGTCAAGAGCGATACGGTTCCCGGAGGTCTTTAGGTCCGAAACCCTTTGGCTGCAGGGGCTTGGGCTCAACGGTGCGTGACGTTTGACGGCGTAACGATACCTCGCCATACCGGCAAGAGCGCTTTGCCAGGACTCCTGGGCCGATTCCGAGGACCGGAAATCTGCGACGGCCGAGGATGATTGTATGACTGAGGCGGGACTGAATTCGCCAATCAATTGGCGTCGGGGCAGGCGGCGATGAATTACGGAAAAGACACAGAATATTCCGGCGCAGGTGCTGCGACCGCCGAGCCTTTGCCGCTTTCTGCCGCTCAGCGGGACATGGTGCGCGAACAGCTCGGCCGAATCCTGGCGAGTCATCTGTTTCGAAACAGCAAGCGCTTTCCCGAATTCCTTCGATACACGGTAAACCGGGTCCTCAACGACGACACCGACCATATAAAGGAACGCGCGATTGGAATCGACATCTTCGGCCGGGACCGGGACTACGATACAAGTCTTGACCCGATTGTCCGGGTGACAGCTGGCGAAGTCCGCAAAAGGCTCGCGCAGTATTATCAATCGCCTCACGCCGCAGGCGAGCTGAGGATCGAGTTCGCGCGCGGATCGTACGTTCCGGAATTTAACTTTCCTGAAGACAAGCCCATCGAGACGCACGTCTCGGATGTGCAAATTACGTCGCTGGCGGCGCCGCGCAAATACGGGAAGACGACGCTCTTCGCCGCTGCATTGGCGATCGTTTGTGTTGTGCTGAGCGCTTTTATGCTTGGGCTCAAACGCGAATCCGCACTGGATCGATTCTGGAGTCCGGTAAGTGACGCGAAATCGCCCGTGCTATTGTGCATTCCCGGCAGATCTTCTGCGGCTGTGGTTTCGACTTTAGACCAGGCAAACGGCGCTCCCGCGAAAGCACCGGCGACCCCAAGCACTCCGCCCGTGATGAACCAGGTCTCGTATGGCGATTCGCTGGCGCTCTCGCGCCTCTCGCAGATATTGGGCGGGATGGGGAAGGATTTTCAGGTCCGCTACACGCAGGATTCGACGCTCGATGATTTGAAGGAAGGCCCCGTCGTTTTGATCGGGGGCTTTTCGAATTCGTGGACGATGCGACTCGGCAGCGAACTGCGCTATAACTTCGAGCATGACGGGACGGTGCATTACATCAGCGATCGCCAGAACCCCGGGTCCCGGGTTTGGGAAGCGCCGGATTCGGCCGCCGCGCCCGGCCCCTTTACTGACTACGCGTTGCTCTCGCGGGTGCTGGATGCGACGACCGGTCACGTGTTGATCACTGTTGCAGGGATCCGCCATTTCGGAACACAAGCGGCGGCTGATTGTCTGGCCGACTCCTCGTGCGTTGAGGCCGCCGAAAAACTGGCGCCGGGCGACTGGAGGAGAGCCAACATTCAGATTGTACTTGCCATCCCCGTAATCGGCGAACGGCCGGGACAGCCGCGAGTCGTGGCGGCACATCTTTGGTAGTCGCGCCCTTCTGTTCAATTCGCTCCCGGCGCTTCTCGCAGTCGTGAACGCCAAAAGCTTGCGAGGCGGTACCGCGGTCGGTGAGGGCTCTGAGCGTCGCCCTGCGGCGCACCATCGACAAACTCGACCCCAAGTTCCACACGCTGGTAACCAGTTGCGCCCGCCGACGTAAAGAATAGGCGGCTGACGTGGCTCTGGCGATGTCCCAGCTGCGAGGCTAAAGCCAAAACACAAAGCAGATTCCCCTCCGCTTGTCCCGACGGAAATCGCAAAGCACGATTTCCGGAACCACAACCGCCTCGGAACACTCCCGACGGAATGACACGTTCATACCGCGGTCGGTAACGGCGATCAGCCGACCACGACACTTCGCGACACCAAACCCCATTCGACCGAAACCGGGCGCCTGTTCACAATCGAGCAGAGAGTGCGCTAAGGTGGGCGCGAGGCTGACATGGGAGCAGTAGGCATACACGGCGTCGAGCTGATTCTCCTGCTGTTGGTGATTCTGGTCGTGGCGCTGGCAGCGCTCGCCAAGCGGCTCGACATCCCATATCCCATCATTATGGTGATCGGCGGACTGATCATCAGTTTTTTGCCGCACGTGCCGCAGGTAGCGCTCAGTCCGGACATGGTTTTTCTGGTGATTCTGCCGCCGCTGCTTTTCTCTTCGGCGTATGTGACCTCCTGGCGAGCCTTCCGGTTCAACCTGGCGAGCATTTCGATGATGGCCTTTGGGCTGGTGGGATTTACGGTCTTTGGCGTCGCGGCGGCGGCGCGCTGGCTGCTGCCGGGATTCACCTGGCGCGCGGGACTTGTGCTGGGCGCCGTGGTTTCGACGACCGATGCAATCGCTGCGACCTCCATCGCCCAGAAGCTGGCCTTGCCGAAACGAATTACCGACATTCTCGAAGGCGAAAGCCTGGTCAACGACGCGAGCGGACTGCTTGCGCTCGAATACGCGACGGCGCTGCTGGTTTCAGGAAGCACACCCGGAATCTGGAAGGGCTCGCTGCAGTTGATTTGGCTGGTCTTTGGAAGCATCGCCATCGGATTGCTTGCTGGAAAAGTGGTGCGGCTATGCGAGACGCACATTGAAGACGCAGCGATCGAAATCACGATGAGCCTGATCGCGCCTTATTTCGCATATCTGGCGGGCGAAAGCGCTCACGCTTCAGGCGTGCTGGCGACGGTGGCTTGCGGCATGTATCTTGGACATCAGAGTTCGCTTTACCTTTCGACCGGGGCGCGGCTGACGGGCGAGGCCGTGTGGAAGACGCTGACCTTTATCCTGAACGGATTCGTTTTTATCTTGATAGGGTTCCAGCTGCCCTATATTTTGCCGGCCGTCAGCGCCGAGCGGCTCGGACGGATGATCTGGTACGGGCTGCTGCTAAGTGTCGTCCTAATTCTGTTGCGATTGATCTGGGTCTATCCCGGCGCGGAGGTTGCCTACCGGATTCGAAAGCGATGGATGCACCAGGATATCGAGCGAGCAAATCCGCGTTCGGTTTTCATTTTGGGCTGGACCGGAATGCGGGGAGTGGTGTGTTTGGCGGCGGCAATCGCTTTGCCGAATGCGCTCGCCAATGGCCGACCGTTTCCTCATCGCGAGGTGATGATATTTCTCGCGTTTTGCGTAATCTTTGTGACGCTCGTGGTGCAGGGACTGACCCTGCCGACGCTGATCCGTCGGCTCGGGCTTGCGGGCACCGCTGGAAAGGACCTGGACGAGCAGCAGGCGCGGCGGGCGATGATCGATGCGGCGCTGGCCTATCTGGAACATAGCCAGGAGAACGATCCCGGATCGGAAACCCTGTACCGCGAGATGATCGGGTTTCAGCGCAGACGGCGTGAGCTTCTTGAGCCTGAAGAAGCGGGCGATGATGGTGCGTCGGCGGAAACCCGAGAGCGGTATCGCGAGTTGCTGACGCATGTGCGCGGTGTGCAGAGAGCGACGATCTTGCATATGCGCAATTTGGGTGAGATTGACGATGAGGTGATGCGGCGGCTCGAGCGCGAGCTCGATCTGGTTGAGGCCAGGTATTCGTCGGGGGCGCTCTAGATGCGAGCACGGCGGGGCGGCGAGGCCGCGAAATCGTCGGGGAAATTCCTGGCGAGGGTTTATCGGATCTGGATGTTGCGATACGTCGACGTGCCTGAAGTGGCGGTGCGGGAGCTCAAGCAAGACGCCCAAAAGACAGGGACGAAATATATCCCCGTGCTGGCGACGGTGAACGGGCGAAGCGTCCAGACGACGCTGCTTCCGGCGGGCGGTGGAAAGTATCGGATGCAGTTCAACGCGACGCTGCGGAAGGCGGCCGGCGCGGACGCGGGCGACGTCGTGAGTGTCGAGATTTCGCTCGACCGCGGGTCGCGAGAGATTCCGGTGCCCGCGGATTTGCGGGATGCATTGAGCAAGCATGCCAAGGCCGGGAAAGCGTTTGAAAATTGTCCGCCGGGATACAGGCGGCAGATTTTGAAGTGGATGGATGCGGCCAAGAGCGAGGCTGCGCGGTCCAAGCGTATCGACATCGTGATCGACCGGATGCTCGAGAGGGCGATCTTGGCGCCCGGGAAGCGTGGCGCGAAGGCAAACGGGTAGCCTTCGGTCGTTGCCTGGGGATGCTTCGGTGCATTAGGATTTTTTGTATGCGAACAAAGATGATTGTGGTGATTTTTGCCGTGCTGATTGTGCCGGGAATGTGCGCCGCGCAGAAGACAGCTGGGCCGGCGCGTGGCTCTGCGTCCGCTGATCAACTGGGCATGTCGTGCGCGCAGATTCTGGACCTGAGTTCGAGCGAATGGATTGCGAAATTTGCGAGCGTGAAGGGATCCGAGCCGGCGGCGACGTTGCGAGCGATCAATGTTTATGGGAAATGTTACGACGCGCGGACCGATCAATTGGCTGCGGCGCTCGGAAGAAGCGGTAAAGGACCGCTCATGGGTGCACGCGGGAACTTTTTGTCATTGCAAAAGGCGATGGACGATTTCAAGGCGAAGGCACTGGTCGATTCGCAACCGCCCGCTGACGCGGTGAAGACCGCTTACGCGTCGCTCTATGAGAAGCAATTTCGATACGAGTTTTACCAGAGTTACGCGCCGAAGCCTGCGACCTCGGTCGGGACGTCCGCTGCCCGTGCGAATTCAACCGCGCCTTCTGCGACCGCAAAGCCGACAGGGACTGCGCCGGCCGGAAACGATGCTTCTTTGGCGAGCGATGCGGCGAAACAGGCCGCACGGCCCGACCCGAACGCGAATGACAATGACCCGGTCACGCTCGCAAAAAACCACTTTGGCGCGCTTTTGGGCGAACTGCCCGATGAACAGATGCATGCGCTGCACGGTTCTTTCGGCGGAATTCTTGGGGCCAACGCGGCGACGTCCCGCATGCAGTTGCTGATTTACCGGTACGCAATTTTTCTGCTGGAGCCGCCGGGCGAGAAGCCCTTTGCTCCGCCGCCCTTTTAGCCTCGATGTGCGCGCCTTACAAACCCAATTGCGACGAGTTTTTCGGTGCAGCCAGACCCTGTTGGAGCGCATTCAGTCGAAGCGAAATCCCAGGGAGTTCTTTCGTCCGCCACAGCGGGCCGAGGACGCCGCCGCTTTATTTTGAGAGCGACGGACGGGAATTTTGATGAGCGTGATGCGCGGGGTGCTTCTGCGAGCGTCCGAGAGCGCGTGGTTGCGGGAACGCGCGGTGCGGTACCCATTCCTGCGGCGTTCGGTAGAGCGATTCATGCCCGGCGAGAGCCTGGAGGATGCGGTCGCAGCTGGATTGAAGATGGCGGGGAGCGGTGTGTTTTCGGTGCTGACGCATTTGGGTGAGAACGTGACACGGCCTTTGGACGCCGAACAGGCCACGCGCGCGTATATCGATGCGCTCGAGAAAATACGCGAGGCAAATCTGGCCGCGGAAATCTCGGTAAAGCTGACGCAGCTGGGGCTCGATCTCGACAAGGAGCTTTGTCTCGCGAATGTGATGCGCATCGTAGAACGGTCGAGCACGGAACGGACGGTTTGGATCGATATGGAGCACGCGCCCTATGTCGACCTGACGCTTTCGATCTACCGCCGCGTGCACGAGAGACACCGCAACTCGGGCGTTTGCCTGCAGGCGTATCTTTTCCGGACCGAGAGGGATCTAGAAACGCTGATTCGGATTGGCGCGTCCGTGCGTTTGGTGAAGGGAGCTTACAGCGAACCTCCGGAAATCGCGTTTGCCGAAAAGGCTGACGTGAACACAAATTTTGTGCGGCTCGCACAGATACTGCTCTCGCCACAAGCGCAAGCGGCGGGAGTGCGGGCGGCAATCGCAACTCATGACGTGAAATTGATTACGCAGATCTGCGATTGGGCCGCAACACAGGCGATCGCCAAGAGCGCGATCGAGTTTCAGATGCTTTACGGGATTCAACGGGCCGAACTATTGAGGTTGGCAAAGGAAGGCTACCCGAGCGGGGCGTTCATTTCGTATGGATCGCACTGGTTTCCCTGGTTCATGAGGAGGCTGGCGGAGAGGCCGGCGAACGTGTTTTTTGTGGCGAAAAATCTTCTCAGCCGTTAGCCAAAGAGCGCTGCCCAAAAGCAGTGCGGGCACGCGTAGAGGCAAGAAGAAAGCCGAAGAGAAACTTGGTACGAAGAGGCGCGTGGCAATGAGCGACCCCCACGTCACGCTGCAGCTCTTTCGAACAACAATCAGGCGCGGTGGTCCATCGGGATGTAGCTGCGCAAGTCATGGCCGAGATAGACCTGACGGGGACGGCAAATCTTCTGCTCTGGATCGAGCAGCATCTCCTGCCACTGGGCGATCCAGCCGGATGTGCGCGGAATAGCAAAGAGCACCGGGAACATGGTGACCGGGAAGCCCATCGACTGATAGATGAGGCCGGTGTAGAAGTCGACGTTGGGATACAGGCGACGGGTGACGAAGTAATCGTCTTCCAGAGCGATGCGTTCGCATTCGAGCGCGATATCCACGAGCGGATTGCGTCCCATCACGTCAAAAACCTCATAGGCAAGCTGTTTCACGATGCGGGCGCGCGGATCGTAATTCTTGTAAACGCGATGGCCAAAGCCCATCAGCTTCTTTTCGCCGGATTTCACGCGCTTGATGTAAGCCGGAACGTTATTGACCGAACCGATATCGAGCAACATGCGCAGAACTTCTTCGTTCGCGCCGCCGTGCAGCGGGCCGTAGAGAGCGGCCGTGGCCGCGGCAATTGCCGAATAAGGATCGACGTGCGAGCTGCCGACGCCGCGCATCGCCGTCGAAGAGCAGTTCTGTTCGTGATCGGCGTGCAAAATGAAAAGGATGTCCAGAGTGCGCTCGAGCGTGGGATTCGGGCGGAACTTCGCTTCGCTGGTTTTAAAGAGCATGTTGAGAAAATTGGCGCAGTAGCTGAGCTCGTTGTCCGGGTAGGCATAAGGCATTCCGAGGCTGTGGCGATAGGCGAACGCCGCCAGTGTAGGCATCTTGCCCATCAGGCGATAGGTCTGCTTGCGGCGCGAATCGCTATCGAAAATGTCCTTGGCTTCCGGATAGAACGTCGAGAGCGCGGCGACGGTCGAAATCATCATGCCCATCGGGTGCGCGTCGTAATGGAATCCGTCGAGAAATTTCTTGATGCTCTCGTGAATGAAGGTGTGATGCGTGATCTGATCAATCCACTTCGCGAGTTGCGACTGGGTGGGAAGTTCGCCGTGGAGCAGGAGGTAGGAGGTTTCCATGTACGTGCTTTTTTCGGCGAGATCTTCGATCGCGTAGCCACGGTAGCGAAGGATGCCCTTGTCGCCATCGATGTAAGTGATCTTGCTGATACACGAGGCGGTGTTTGAGAAAGCAGCGTCGTAACTCATCATGCCGAAGTCAGGTTCTTGCACCTTGATCTGGCGGAGGTCGATGGCGCGAATCGTATCGTTCTTGATCGGGATTTCGTACTGGCGCCCTGTGCGGTTGTCGGTAACCGTCAGCGTGTCACGACGGCCGGTCGCCGGGATATCTGAGGGGGCAATACCGGATTCGGGTTTCGTGGGGCTCATTTACAGACCTCGGGCAATGTGTCAAAGCAATCGCTGAGTATACACGAAGACGCGGACCGACAACGAGCCGAAAGACGGCCTGGAATGCACCTTTCGCGATTCTCGAGCGGTCACGTCAGATTGGATGCGAGCCCGAACAGACCGCGTTGCGTTCGAAAAATTCGGTGCGGTTCTCTTCGACCGCACCGGAGCAAAACCCATTCCGCCCGTCATCACGGGTGATTTCACCGTCCAGGTTCGAAGTTATGAATATCATCGCCTCGGGCAAATCGACGCGCCGGTTGTCGCCGAAGGTCGGCGTCGCTCTATAGAGGATTCCGCGCAGCGGCAGCCAAAGCACGGATCTCTCGCCCTCGGGCTTTACCGATCCGCAGAAACGCGAAAGCTCGCCACTTTTGCGGGGAGAGATTTGTAACAAAGCTGAAACATGGCTCAAACAGGCCATTAAACATCGCCTGACACGCTGTCTTTTCAAATGCCCCATGTAGCTGGTTTCCCCAAGACAGTTGATATCTGCCGGACGTGTTCCGGGGTCCTGTGGCCGTTCGCTATGAAACGCCCTGAAACGCGCTAAAACGGCGGCGAAAGGAAAGCATCACCTTGCGCACAGCACAGCATTTCTCGTATGGTGAGGGCGACTCGCCCAGCACCAAATTGCTCCTAGAGAAAACCATGAAGCGGATTCTGGTAATCGAAGACGACAAAGACATTGTTGAACTCGTGCGTTACAACCTGGAGAAAGACGGTTACCAGGTGCTTTCGAGCACCGATGGAGCAAGTGGTCTGGCGCAGATTCGCAAAGCCCCGCCTGACCTGCTCATTTTGGACCTGATGCTGCCCAAGCTTTCGGGCCTGGATGTTTGCAAGGAAGTTCGCAAGGACATCAGCCTGAACCGGCTGCCCATTTTGATTCTCACGGCGAAAGGCGAGGAGGCCGATCGCGTGGTGGGACTGGAACTGGGAGCCGATGACTACGTAACCAAGCCGTTCAGCCCCCGCGAACTCGCCGCGCGCATCAAGGCGCTGCTTCGCAGGGCCGAACCCTCCGGAGTTCCTTCGGAAAAGGCGCTTGAAATCGGGGCGTTGAGAATCGACCCGGCGTCTTATCGCGTGACGCGAAGCGGAAAGTCGGTTCCCATGAGCACACTTGAGTTTCGCTTGCTATACTTCCTTGCCGCGCGGCCCAACCGCGTCTTCACGCGCGATCAATTGCTCGACGGCGTGTGGGGAACCGAGCGGTTCGTTACGCCGCGGAGCGTGGATGTCTACGTGCGCCGCCTGCGGGAGAAAGTCGAACTGGACCCGCAACATCCTGTCTATATGAAGACGATTCGCGGCGCAGGATATCTTTTCGAAACTCGTGCGAGCTAGGCTTTTCTCCAAACTGGCGCTGATCTATCTGTTCCTGCTGCTCGTTTTGTGCCTCGCTGTCGGGTTCTCCGCTCAACATGCCATTCGAAGCGCCGCGGTGCCCGGAAACGATCCGGGAATCGCCGCGGCCGAGTTCCGGTTGCAACTATTCATATTTTGCGTAAGCGCCCTTCTGCTGGGCGGGGCCGCCTACATCTTCTGCTCCATGCGCCTGGCGCGTCGCATCGAGCAACTTCGGGAGTTTTCAAGCCGCTTGGGAGCCGCTGAGTTTCGGCCGCTCTCGCTCGAAGGGCCGCAGGATGAACTGGTGCGGCTCGGCGAAGCGTTGAATGCAAGCGCCTCGCGGCTCGATCGCACGATTCATCTGCTCGGGAGCGACCGCGACCGGTCGGGCGCAATTCTCCGAAGCATGGTCGAAGGCGTCGGCGTAATCGACGCGCAGCAGCGGCTCGTTTTCTGGAATCGCGCCTTTTCTGAAATTCTCAACATCGATGGCAGTGCCGGAGAAGGGCGGCCGGTTATTGAGGTTATTCGCAACACGGAAGTGCTGCAGCTGATCCGCCGCGCTTTGCAAGGCGAAGAATCGTTGCAGGACGACATCACAACCGGGATCGTGCAGTTGCGGATGTTCGCCGTTACCGCTGCTCCGGTGCGCGCGACCGAATCAGGCGGTGCGGCCGCGGCCGGTAAGCCCACCGGAGCCGTGGTCGTGCTGCATGACGTAACCGAGCTGCGCCGGCTCGAGCGCGTTCGGCAGGATTTTGTGGCAAACGTTTCGCACGAGTTCAAGACGCCGCTCACAGCCATCCGTGGTTTCGCCGAGACACTCCTTGGCGGGGCGATCGAGGATGATGCCAACAATCGGAGATTTCTCGAGATCATTCGCGATCATGCGACGCAACTGGCACGGGTGACCGACGATTTGCTCAAGCTGGCGCGAATCGAGGCCGGGAAACTCGAAGTGGATTTCGGGCCGGTTGTGATGGCCGAGGTCGTTGATCTGTGCCTTGAGACGACTTTGCTGCGGGCAAGCCGAAAGGGCATCGAGCTTGACGCGGATATTCCCGAAGACCTCCCATCGGTTCGGGGGGACGCGCGGCTGCTGCGCGAAGTGCTCCAAAACCTGGTCGACAACGCGGTGCAATACACGCCGCTCGGGGGCAAGGTGAAGGTCCAAGCCGAAGCAGATTCGAAAGACGTGACGATCACAGTTGCCGATACCGGCATCGGTATTCCGCTCGCCGACCAGGAAAGAATCTTCGAGCGCTTCTATCGCGTGGACGCCGCGCGGTCGCGGGAGGAGGGCGGTACCGGGCTCGGGCTTTCGATCGCGCGGCATATTGTGGAAGCCATGGGCGGACGCATTTGGGTCGACAGTGAAGTCGGCCGCGGATCGCGATTTTCCTTTACGGTTCCTCTTTCCGAGTAACTATTTCGCGTTCTTGGAACATTCACACCCGTTTGATCCCCTTGAAATATTGCCATTGCAACCTGCAACCGGTGAACTAGAGGCATCGAGACATGCGGGAGGCGATGACGGTGACCCCAAAGGGCAACTCCGATACGGTTCTGCAGGGTGCGCTGATTAACTATCTGGTTGCGCAGGCGCGCACCGTCGAAGCTTCGGTGAACCGCGCGCTGTGGGCGTTGCTTGAGCGCGATCAGAGAATGGCGAGCGAAGTATTTTTGACCGAGCCCCGCATCAACGAAATGGAAGTGACCATCGACGATCACGCCGTTCGCCTTCTGCAGCGCGGCGATCTGAATGACGCCGACGTGCGCATGATCGTCGCTTCACTGAAGATCAACAACGACCTTGAACGCGTGGGCGATTTGGCCGTCAATCTTTGCGAGCGGACGATTTCGCTCTCGACGATGGGAGAGGTCCAAGCGCCGGTTGATCTTGAGCCGATGACCGCCGCAGTACGCGCGATGGTTTCAAAGTGCCTGGGCGCGCTGATTTTCCAAAACGCCGATCTTGCGGCGCAAGTTCTCGAAAGCGATGACGTCGTCGATCAATATCGCGACCGTGTCTTTGAAGCGCTGCTTCTTGGAATGGCCTCGGACGCTTCACAAGCGGCGCCGGGACTGCAGTATCTGCTTGCTTCGCGAAATCTCGAGCGGATTGCCGATCACGCGACCAATATTGCCGAAGATGTGTTGTTCTGGGTGCGAGGCCTCGACGTGAGGCATGGGCGCATGTGCAACGCGCCAGAGCCGGTCAGAGCGGCGGCGGGGCTCCGGTCATAAAGCTTTTATCACGTTGTCATCTCGGATTCACCTCGGTCGCCTAGTATGCGCGCGCTTCTGGAAGCCGGCGGCGTGGCCCGGCGGACATCTTGGGCGATCGAGAGACAAGTTGATCTACATAAGTTCTGACGCAACAGCGTGTTGCGGCGGAAGCAGCAACCCCCTCGATTCACCCCCTCGAGGCGCGGCTTGACCTACCCCCTCGAGTCCGCGCCTCTTCAAATTTTAGTCGGCCCCTGGCCTCGTTGATCTCAGATTTTCGGGGATGTAACACGACTGTAACATTTGAGAAGGAAAATCGATTTATCAGGAGACGAGCGAAAACTATGAAAAAGACTCTTTTGACGCTGGCGCTGCTGTTTGGCTGCGCAGTGACGGCAGGCGCGCAGACGATGATAAATGCGGCTGGCGCAACATTCCCGGCCCCGATCTATCAGAAGTGGTTTGAGATGTACCACGCGGCGCACTCGAACGTGCAGGTCAACTATCAGGCGCTCGGCTCGGGCGCCGGAATCGCCCAGCTCACGGCGGGCACGGTGGACTTCGGTGCTTCCGACGTTCCGATGACCGACGATCAGCTTTCGAAACTGAAGGGGAAGGTTCTTCACTTCCCGACCGTGCTCGGCGCGGTTGTCCCGACGTACAACGTGCCGGGCGTTACCGGCGACCTCAATTTCACGCAGAAGGCGCTGGTAGGGATCTTCCTCGGCACGATCACCAAGTGGAACGATCCGGAGATCGCCAAGGCGAACTCCGGCGTCAAGCTCCCTGGCGACGACATCGTCGTCGTGCACCGCTCCGAGGGCAGCGGCACCAGCTTCATCTGGACCGATTTTCTTTCAAAGGCCAGCCCCGACTGGAAGAACAAGGTCGGCGCGGGCGCTTCGCCGAACTGGCCGGTTGGTCTTGGCGGCAAGGGCAGCGATGGCGTGACAGGACTGATCAAGCAGACGCCCGATTCGATCGGTTACGTCGAACTGATCTACGCGCTGCAGAATAAAGTTCCTTACGGCGCGGTCGAGAACGCGTCGGGCAAGTTCCTCAAGGCTGACCTCGCCGGCGTGACAGCAGCAGCAGCGGGCGCAGCCAAGGATATGCCCGCTGACTTCCGCGTTTCGATCACCAACGCGCCGGGCGCGGGCGCTTATCCGATCTCGAGCTTCACTTGGATGTTGATCCCGGCACAGTTCAGCGATGCGGCAAAGCGCGACGCTGTGAAGGCTTTCCTTACGTGGATGCTTGCCGACGGGCAGAATGTGAACGAGAGCTTGTCGTATGCTAAGCTCCCGGCTCCCGTAGTGGCAAAAGAGAAGGCCCAAATCGCAACGATTCAGTAACGCCCAAATCGGCGTATAGGCGGAAATGTCCACAGCAGCCACAACGATCGACCGCGCGGCCCCTCCTGACTCGGGGCCGCGCGCGCTTATTCGGCGGCTAAGGCACGGCGACGAAGCCGCGCACGTGATCACGCTGGTTTTTGCGGCGACGATTTTGCTGGTCACCTCGATGCTGGTCTACGAATTGTGGGTCGGATCGCAACTCACGCGTAGCAAATTCGGTATCCCGTTTTTCTGGTCATCGGATTGGGACCCGGTGTTCGAGCATTTCGGAGCTGCGCCGTTTATTTACGGCACGCTGGTGACCTCGATCGTTTCCCTGTGCATTGCAGTGCCTCTGGGACTTGCGGCGGCCATCTTCCTGGCCGAACTTGCACCGCGGAAATTGAGCGATACGACGGCCTTCCTGATCGACCTGCTCGCAGCCGTGCCGAGCGTGATTTACGGCGTGCTGGGAATATTTGTGGTTGTGCCTCTGATTCGGACCACGGTAGGGCCGGCCATCAGAAGCACGCTGGGGTTCTTGCCCATTTTCAAAGGGCCGAATTATGGCGTCAGTCTGCTGGCAGCGAGCGTTGTGCTCGCCATCATGATCGTTCCTTACATCATTTCCGTGTCGCGCGAAGTGCTTCTTACAGTGCCACGGGATCAGCGGGAAGCGGCGCTTGGACTGGGTGCGACGCGCTGGGAGTCGACGTTCAAGGTCGTTGTGCCTTGGGCGCGGCCCGGAATCATGGGCTCTGTGTTTCTGGCGCTTGCGCGCGCGTTGGGAGAAACGATGGCTGTCACCATGGTGATCGGGAACCAGCCGAAGATCGCCACGTCGCTATTTGCGCCCGGTTACACCATCGCTTCGGTGATTGCGAACGAGTTTGCCGAGGCCTCCGGAGAGATGCACCGGAGCGCGCTGATGGAACTGGGCTTGGTGCTGTTTCTGATCACCTTCATCCTGAATGGGCTGGCGCGACTGCTGATCATTGCCACCGAACGCGGCGGAGGACGCCCGGCATGAGCGACATGCGGCTGATGTGGCGCAAGTCTCTGAACGCGGTGATGCTCACGCTGACAGGTGTTGCCGCATTTGGCGTGGTGGCGATTCTGTTTCTGGTTCTGGGCTATCTGATCTGGAACGGCGGCACATCCCTCAACTGGGCTTTTTTCACGCAGCTGCCGAGAGGTGAAGGCGAAACGGGCGGCGGCATGGCCAATGCCATCGTGGGTAGCCTCAAGCTCCTGTTTCTGGCAGCGGCGATAGGACTGCCAATCGGTTTGCTGGCGGGCGTTTATCTCGCCGAGTTCGGCGGCAAAACATTCGCGTTTGTGACCCGGTATACGACCGACCTATTGAACGGAGCCCCGTCGATCGTTATCGGCTTGTTCGCCTATTCGGTGGCTGTTGTGCCCTTCAAGAGGTTCACAACGCTCGCGGGCGGGCTCGCGCTGGGAGTGATGGTGATTCCCATCACGGTGCGGAGCACGGAGGAGTTTTTGCGGGCGATTCCCAACAGCTTGCGTGAAGGCGCCATGGCGCTCGGTGCAAGCAAGTGGAAGACGATTGCGACGGTTGTGATTCCCGCAGCGAGCGGCGGAATCATCACGGGCATGCTGCTGGCACTGGCTCGTGTGGCCGGCGAGACCGCGCCGTTGCTTTTCACGGCTTTCGGCAATCAATACTGGAGTTCTGGTTGGACGCAGCCGATTTCTTCGCTGCCGGTAATGATCTACGAGTATGCGACGTCGGCTTACGATGATTGGCATCGGCAGGCGTGGGCTGCAGGGTTGGTGCTTTTGCTTCTCGTGTTGCTCGCAAACGTCGGCTGCCGCTTGGTGCTAAACCGCAAGGGCGCCCTGAGGGCATAAAATGGCTTCTCCCGCACAAGGAAAAGAAGCACACTCGCCGCGGCTTGCGCCCCAAGTTCGGGCGATGGATTCTGTTGCCTCGGGACCGCAGAAGGAGGCGCGTTTGCGCTTTCAAATCAACAATCTCGATTTCTTTTACGGTGCAAAGCAAGCCGTTTTCGGCCTGAATCTTGGGATTCCTGCCAACAAAGTGACGGCGTTGATCGGTCCTTCCGGCTGCGGGAAGTCGACCTTCCTACGCAACTTGAACCGAATGAACGAGACGATTCGCAACAGCCGTTACTCGGGCGAGATCATGCTCGATGGACAGGACATCAAGAGGATGGACGTGGTAAACCTGCGCCGGCGCGTCGGAATGGTGTTCCAGCGCCCGAACCCCTTTGCCAAGTCGATTTTCGAGAACGTGGCCTACGGCCTGCGAATCAACGGCTACAAGGGCCGGCTTGCCGATTTGGTCGAGCACAGCCTGCGCCGCGCGGCTCTTTGGGACGAAGTGAAGGATCATCTTCACAAGTCCGCGTTCGCACTTTCCGGCGGACAGCAACAGCGGCTTTGCATTGCCCGTGCGCTGGCCGTCGATCCGGAAGTGCTCCTGCTCGATGAACCGTGCTCTGCTCTCGATCCGGTGACTACGGCGAAAATCGAAGAGCTGATGTTTCATCTCAAGGACAGCTGCACGATGGTCATCGTGACCCACAACATGCAACAGGCCGCCCGCGCCAGCGACTTCACCGCTTTTATGCTCGACG